>OGCH01000011.1_pt1 | contig 129763 bp, 107 predicted proteins | sample 1570111 | NCBI WGS metagenome assembly OGCH01 (sample SAMN03436243, study PRJEB24508) | hot springs metagenome | biome: Desert Springs; feature: Hot Springs; material: Water | place: USA: Great Boiling Spring, Nevada | collected 2008-12-01 | depth 0 m m | reverse complement strand
CCCTATCAGGAATGCAACGGCGTCCCAGGCTACCAGCCTGCTCAAGACACGAATAACGACGGAGAGTTTGATTGCGCTACCGAAGGAGATATCCCAGGCTATCCTGGTGCAGATCAAACCATCTGGATCGTAACCAACGACCTCCGTCCCGGCACTTCAGAGCGAAGCTATGGTTCTCCCTCGGTTGGCATGGAGTATCAGTTTACGCTCTGGGCTTATGACTTTCCGGCTACAAACCCATTAGGAAACATTAACTTCATTCGCACCCGGCTGATTTTTACGGGTCGTCCCGATAGTCCCCCCGATGCGCGGCTGGACTCGATGTTTGTGGTATGGTGGACTGACCCTGATGTGGGCAACTATTCGGACGACTTCGCCGGAAGTGACACCACCCTCTCGTTAGGCTATGCCTATAACGCTAATCCCCGGGATGATGGCTATGAGCCTTTCAACCTGCCCCCTCCAGCGGTAGGTTGGGATTTCTTGCAGGGACCGGTCAATGCCCAAGGGGATACGCTGGGGATGACAGCGTTTGTCTATTTCGCCGCAGGATCAGATATCAGTGACCCCGATTTAGGTGACTACAGTGGCACACTTCAGTGGTTCAACCTCATGCGAGGGTATCGGCCACGGCCTGAATACCCGGCCGGAGATCCCTTTGTAGACCCCACAACAGGACAGGTCACCAAGTTTGCCCTTACTGGAGATCCCGTAACGGGTAGAGGCTGGATTGACGGTCAGCAACTGCCGCCAGGCGATCGTCGCTTGGTCCTCTCTAGTGGTCCGTTTTCCATGCAAAAGGGCGATACGGTCGATGTGGTCGTTGGCCAAATTGCGGCGCTGGGTACCAACAACCTCTCGAGCATTAGCTTGCTCAAATACTATGACCTGTTTGCCCAGTTTGCTTATGATAACAACTTTGTGTTGCCCTCTCCGCCTAATGTGCCTCCAGTACGCGTCACCGAGCTCGATAAGCAAATTGTGCTGGACTGGGGTCATAACCTGGAGGCAATAGCCCAGGTAGAAAGCTACCAGAACGCCGGCTTCGTATTTGAGGGCTACAATGTCTATCAACTGCCTTCGCCAACGGCTTCGGTTTCTGAAGGGGTACGCCTGGCTACATTCGACAAAAAGAACCTAATCACGATCGTTTTTGACAACGCCTTCGACCCACAAACGGGATTTGTGCTGGAAAAACCAGTCCAGTTTGGCTCGGATGAAGGCCTCAAGCGCTACCTCACAATCACCCAGGACGCTATCCGACAGCGGCCATTAGCTAATGGCGTAACCTACTACTTCGCGGTAACCTCGTATGCTGTACTTGCCGAAGCTGTAGATTCCCCGTTCCGCGTGCTTGAAAGTACGCCAGTGGTAGTAGCTGCTGTGCCGCAACCGCCTAAGCCGGGCTCAACAGCACCTCCAGAAGTCGAAAGTGACGTGGCTTTGAGGCATGAGGCGGGAGCTTCTACAGCTTCCATCCAGGTAAAAATTGCTAACCCGGCTGTGGTTCAAACCGGTAATTATCAAATTGAGTTTGCCTACTATAATCCAGCTACGGGCGAAACCAAGACTCAGTTGGACGAGGACGATGTCTTGACTTCGGTAGAAGGCCTTTTTGAACATGAGCAGTACAGCGAAGGCCATCGCTATAATGTAGGCGATCCCTGGCCCTTGCGCTGGCGTTTGCTGCGAAATGGTCAGCCCGTGTTTAACGCCTGGTTCCCCCAAATTGACCCTGATGGCCCTGTTACTCCCCAGGAAGCCCCCTTGATAGGCGGGTTGCAAATATACGTGCCTTTAGTGATTGCCCAGATCGCCGATTGGACGTGGGAAGGAGAGCGGTGGGTGACGGGTGTAAACTTTGGCGGTGAGGCTTTCTTTGGCGGGGCAACCATTGGAGCGCATTTCTTCGGTAGTACCCTTTCAGCAAGTGACCTCGAGCCTGTCGTCCTGGAGTTTCAGGGCGACACGACCAGTGGGCCTGCCGACGGCTGGGCCAGTAGAGGAGCAGTGTATATCGAAGGTGCGGGGTATGCTTATGCAGGAACGGGGTACTTGCCTTTTGCTGCCTATGTGCTTAATCCAGATGGGTCCAAGGGGCGTCAGGTAAACGTGAGCTTCGTGGAAGCGACCGTCAACTGCAGCAACATGCGCTGGGATATGGGATTCCTGCTAACCAATCGCTTCGGAGAAAATATCCCAGAGGAGTGTGCCATCAGCTCAGGGGGTAACGAGTACATCTTCATCCATAAGTCTGACTATAACGAGGGAGCAGATTACAATGACGACAACTGGGCGCCTGCAGCGGACGTAATGTATGCGATCTGGCCTAACCGTCGCGGTGCGCGGCCCTACCTGCAAGCGCCTTTCAAGTTGTATTTCTATCCGGCAGTGCCACTTTCTTCGAGTGATCGGTATACCTTTGCGGTCCAGGGAGCGATCACCGACGATCCGGAGCTGAAGCGGCAGGCGGTGAAAGACATCAATGTGTTTCCGAACCCCTACTTCGGCTTCAGTCGTCTGGAGGCCAACCGGTTCCAGAAGTTTGTCACGTTCACGCACCTGCCGGAGCGGGCAACCATCCGGATATTTACGTTGGCCGGCATTCCGGTTCGTGTGATTGAGCACGACAGTCCATCGCAGTTCGAGCGATGGGATCTGACGAACCAGGATGGTATCCCGGTAGCCAGCGGCATCTACCTGGTTCATATCGACACCCCGTACGGCGAAAAGGTGCTTAAGCTGGCTATTGTACAGGAAGAGCAGATTCTGCAACGCTATTGATCGGAAGCCAAACGGAGGGCATAGATTATGAAACCTCGTCAATTTGCAACGGGCTTGGGGCTTTTCCTCCTGCTGGCTCTGTTGGGCACGACGGGAATTGTGCATGCCCAGCAAGCTCGTAACGGAACAAATGCGGCCTCGCAACTGCTAATCCCGCTGGGTGCCCAGTTCTTAGGAGGCAGTGGGGCAGCAGCGGCCATTACCGGGATTGAAAGTGTGCTCTGGAATCCCGCCGGTCTTGATTACGGCGAAGGAGACGTGATGGTAATGGTTTCGCGTCGCAACTACATTGCGGATATCGGGATCAATTTTGCCTCGGTAGGTTTGCGCTTTGGCTCGCTGGGGGCTATTGCGCTTCACCTGCGCAGTCTCGATATCGGTGAAATTCAAAAAACCGATGAGTTCAATATGGACGGTACAGGGGAGACGTTTTCGCCCACGTTTTTCACGCTGGGGGTCTCCTACGGCCGAGCCATGACCGATCGGATTCGTGTAGGGGCTACCGTTAACCTGAACTACGAAAGCTTTGCGAACGTAAGTGCCAGCGGGGTGACGTTCGATGCAGGTGTGCAGTACGACAACTTTTTGGGTTTTGGTGGGCTTTCGGTGGGTGTAGCTATTCGAAATATCGGAACTTCAATGCGGTATGATGGCTCACCGCTTATTGTCGATGCCCGAACGCCCGAAGGAGATCGCGCTACTACAAAATATAAAGTCGTTGCTGCTAGTGCCGACGTGCCCACAGTGGTTGATCTAGGCGTGAGCTACCGGTTGTTTGAGGGGCTTTCGGTAAGCCTAACCTATAAGGAAAACACCTATGGTCCCAGCCAGGTGCAAGGCCAACTGGCCTATAACTTCCAGAACTATTTCACGGTACGGGGAGCTTTTGCGCAGAATGTCGAAAGTCAGGGGGATCTGGAAGGTCCCTTCGACAATCGTCCAGCTCTAGGAGCCACGCTGAACCTGCGTCCCGTACTGGGCTTGAATATGGCTGTCGATTATGGGTTCGTCCCGGCCCGATTTTTTGAAAACAATCACATTTTCACGCTGCGCGGCCAATTTTAGCTGATTAGGCTATCTGATTTCCAAAGCCCTGTCTCATAACTTTGAGGCAGGGCTTTTTTATGCACGGCTTTGTTTGGGTGCTATGCTTTCGGATACGCTGCAAGTGCTGCCCGAATGGCAAGCTTTACGGGAACAGCTGCTGGGGGAGCCGCCATGGCGCGTGCTTATGGTAGCGGGTCCGGTTAATGCTGGCAAAACAACTTTGGCACGCTGGCTGACTGAGCAAGTGAACGAACGCTATCGAACCTTCTTTCTGGATGCAGATCCTGGCCAATCCCTAGTTGGACCGCCAACCACCCTGGCGTTAAGCAATTTCCCCCTTGAGTCAGATCGCTGGTTACGACTTCGCTTTATTGGGTATATTTCGCCGGAGGGGCATTTGCTGCAGATGCTCAGTGGGTTGGTGCGCCTGGTCGAGGCAGCACGCTGGCATCAGGCCCAGCGGTTGGTGATCGACCTGCCGGGGCACATGCCCAACGACGCGGGCCGCGAGCTGCTTTTTCAGATGCTTGATGTACTGCGGCCGGACTATATCGTGGTGTTGCAGCGCGAAGACGAACTGGAGCCTGTGTTGCGGTGCTTTCGCTGGAGCCGACGACCACGCATCATACGGCTGCCGGTTAGCGAAGCCGTGCAGGAGCGTGATCGATGGGTACGTAGCGATTATCGGCGCGAGCGATTCCGACGCTACTTTGCCGAGGCAGAGTTGCGACGGTTGTCGCTACAAGCGCGAGGGCTGCATGGTATAGTGCCGGTGCTTACCAATCCAGAGGCGGTTCGCCACCGTCTGGTGGCGCTGTGCGATGCGCAGGGTTTTGCTCGGGCATTGGGCATCGTGGTGCATTTTGATGCTGCGCGTCAAATGCTTGCGCTATGGGCGCCCCCGTTTCGTGCGCGGGAGATTGCTACGGTACAGTTTGGACGCTTTCGATTGGATCCCGCTGAAGTAGGATTAATGCACCGGCGCTCAGCTACGTCCAAAGGTGACTAAATCGTTGGGCGTATTGATGTTATGTAAGAGTTGGGATGCAAAAGGCACCATAATCAGACGCAGACGCTCAAGTAAGGCTTGCAGGGCAAGGCGTCCCGTGGCCAAATGCACTTCGGCTAGAGGCCGTACGGTGGGCACGTAGTAGAGGGCGCACAGCGGATGGCGTTGTCCGTTAGGGGTAATGGGGACAACGGCATCGTTCTGGGCAGTTCGGGCTTTTAACAAACAGCTCAAGGCTTCGGGAGTCAGGCCGGGCAGGTCGCAAGCCACGGCCAGCAGCCAGGGCGTTGTAGCCGCCCGAAGGCCAGCGACAAGTCCGGCTAAAGGGCCAACCTGTGGCAACGGATCGGTCAAGCGGGGTATGGTTGGGGGAAGCAAGTCAAAGTAGGGATCTCCGTCGGCGCGTATGCTAAGCAACACATGAGGGGTAACGGCTTGCACCACGTTATAGACGTGTTGCAGCAGGGTTTGATTGTTTAGGGGTACTCGCGCCTTGTCGTAGCCAAAGCGGCGACTTTGTCCGCCAGCCAAAAGCAGGGCGGTTAGGTCATTCGGCATTGGAAGCGGAGGCATGCGGCTGATGTCGGCAACCCAAGTCTTTTTCGATTAAGAGCTTCAAGGTGCGGTTCGGACCTGCCCGTTGGACTGCTTCCAGGCTGATTTGGTCGCTGCGAAGCCAGCGCTGGGTTTCTTCGACGGGGAGGTGCACCGTGAGTCGGCTACCGTCTAGGTAGGCAACGGGCACAGCCGTTTGGGCGTCGATGCGCAGCGTGCAGGAGAAGACCGTTTGGGCATCAAAAGGGGTGGTAAGCTCTACGCGTCCGGTACGCTCCAGGGTGATAAGCTCATCGGTTTCCAGGCGCAAGCGCAGCGAGCGATCTGTCAAGCGCAGTTTCATCGCGTTTATTGGTTTTTTCTCAGTAAACGCACGCAGGCAAGCGACAGGTTCGAGCAGTTTGACAGAATATTTTTGTGAAATAGATGTTAAGCCTTCAAAGAGAACCAGAAAGGGCTTGCAGTAAAAAAAGAGTAAATCTACTTTCACATCAAACGATAAAGTAAACGTTAACTTTATAAGATTGTTTTTGAGCATTTAAGGTGGTTGGAAAGGTTTATGAAGCTTAGCCGGACCCGGTTGATTTTTGGGGTTTTGTTTTTGGGGGCGCTTCCAGCATGGGCGCAAGGGACGATCTATGGTGTGGTTACGGGTTCGCTTCCAAAAGCTGCTGCGCGTACACGCTGATTGAGCCGCACGCCAAACCGCTAGGCCGTCTGGCGTGCTGGTTTCCGGCTGCTCCAGCGCGCCAGACGGTCCCTTTTGTACTAAAAACTGGGCTTTTGAAGGGCATCATGCGAGGGCTAACGCTATTGATCGGCTGGATTATAGGCCTTGGAACGGTTTGCCAGGCCCAACCGGTCCGCCCCTGGTCGGTGCGGATGGCCGAGTCGGTCATGCAGCAAAAACCCGTGCTTTCCGAACGCTGGCACTACGAAGTAGGCGTCATGCTGCGTGCCTTCGAGGAATTATGGCAACACACAGGCGAGGCGCGCTATTTTGACTACATTCGAACCAACATCGACCGATTCGTTACGCCGGAAGGAGCCATTCGTACCTACGAAAAAAAAGAATATAACCTGGATCAGATTAATACCGGAAAGCTGCTGTTTCTCCTGTATGCGCAAACGGGCGATGAGCGTTACCGGCGAGCCATTGACACGTTACGCGACCAGCTTCGACACCATCCGCGCACCAGCGAAGGCGGCTTCTGGCACAAAAAAATCTATCCCTATCAGCTCTGGCTCGATGGGGTTTACATGATGGGCCCTTTCCTGGTACGCTATGGTGTGACGTTTGACGATGCTAAGGCCATTGAGGAAACCACCCATGAGATTCTTCTGGTGGCCCGCTACTTGCGTGATCCTCGTACCGGCCTTTACTATCACGGATGGGATGAAAAACGCCAGCAGATCTGGGCAGACTCCATCACAGGTCGTTCGGCTAACTTTTGGGGACGTGGTATGGGTTGGTATGCCATGGCGTTGGTGGACGTGCTGGACTTTCTACCCCTAGATCATCCCGACCGCTCGACGATCATCCGAATTCTGCGGGACTTAGCCGAAGCCATTGTTCGGGTGCAGGATCCAGTGACAGGGCTTTGGTACCAAGTGCTTGATCTGCCCGCCTATCCGGGCAATTACCTGGAAGCATCTGCTTCGAGCATGTTTGTCTACACTCTGGCCAAAGGGGTGCGCAAAGGATACCTGCCACCGGAATACCTCGAGGTGGCCCGAAGGGGCTATCGGGGAATCGTCCAAAATCTGGTTTCGGTGGATCCCGACGGGATGGTGCACCTAAACCAAATTTGTGCAGTGGCGGGATTAGGGGGGCCCCAACGGCGCGATGGATCGATCGCTTACTACCTGAGCGAACCCATTGTCAGCGACGATCCAAAAGGCGTAGGTCCATTTATCTTGGCCAGCTTAGAAGTTGAAGCCATCGAAGGAAGGGCCTTAGAGCGCTAAGGGTTGCGGATAGCCGGGGCAGCCCCATGGGCCAGCTTTAGCATAAACAATAAAAGCGGAAAAACCATGCGTTGGTGTAGAATCCTGCTGCTGGGATTGCTTCCGTTACTGGGTGGAACTGTAGAGACACCTGAAGGGGTACGCATCCGCGTGGAGAATCCGTCGGATTTTGCGCGGTCTGATGAACTAGTCGAACTGGCCTGGGGGCCGCTGGTGCAGCGGCTGCCGACTTTAGCACCTAAGCGTGTACGTGTGCGGGATGAAGCCAGTAACCAATTCGTTCCGCATCAGGTGGTTGATACCGATGGGGATGGACAGGCTGACGTGCTGCTCTTTTTGGTTCAGCTTTGGCCCCATGAGGCGCGCATCTATCGGGTGGAAGCGGCCGCACCGGAGACGACGTTTGCTGCACGGGCTTTTGCCGTTCACGAACCGCAGCGTGATGATGTAGCCTGGGAGAGCGATCGCGTGGCCTACCGCACTTACGGTCAAGGACTCTGGAAACAAGAATCGCTTGTCTCGAGCGGTATCGATGTCTGGCTCAAACGTACACGTGACCTGGTCATCACCCGCTGGTATGCGAAAGGACCGGATGCCTATCACCGCGACACCGGCGAAGGCGCCGACTTTTTCGCTGTCGGTCAAAGCCTAGGTGCTGGCGGTACGGCTGTCTGGCATGAGGGACAATTATTCCCAGCACGCAATTTCAAGACATATCGCATCTTGGCTGCAGGTCCTCTGCGGGCCGTCGTGGAGCTACATTACGAGCCTTGGGAAGTAGCAGGCCGCCAGGTTTCTCAAATACGGCGCATTACAATCGACGCCGGCCAATATCTGTTTCGGCAGGAGGTAACCTTTGAGGCTGCAGGAGGGGATGCACCGCTCACCTATGCAATTGGACTGGTCAAGCGTGAAGGCGTGACAGGCGCCTGGAAGCAGCGCCAAGATTGGACTTGGCTAAGCGTTTGGGGGCCAATCAGCCGGCAAAACGGTGGTCATGGTGATCTGGGTACGGCCGTACTGATGCCAGGAGATCGGCTTGAGGGGGTACGCGAAATTAGCGACCATTACCTGCTGCTTGGCCGCATACGTCCAGGTGAGACGATCGTGCATTATGCGGGGGCGGGTTGGACGGCGACGGGGGACTTTCGTCACGTTGAAGACTGGTGGGCCTATCTGGACCGCTTCGTGCAGCGTCTGCGGGAGCCGCTTCGCGTGAACATGCTAGAAACTTCAACGGGCGCCATACGGCTTACTCCTAATACGTACACCTACGCCGCTGTTGTCGATCCGGCCTACAACGGACCTGAAGGCGCTCGGGTGGACGGTGTGCGTCGCTACCGAACTATTGGTCAGGCCCTGGCCGACGTGCCGGAAGGCAATGCTGCCCCTTATGTGATTTTTGTGCGGCGTGGCTACTATCGCGAAAAACTCTCTATCGATCGGCCGTTTGTCTATTTGACCGGTGAAGATCGTGAAGGAACCATCCTTTCCTATGATGACGTAGCGGAAGGGTTTTGCGCGGATATACCGCTGCGACGGATGTTGCTGGAGCGGTGGCAAGCAGAAAACCGATCGGCGCAACCTCGCCAACCTGACCGCTGTGGTACGCGTGGCAGTTTTACGCTGCGTATTGCGGCTCCTAATGTACGTGTTGCTCACCTGACCGTGGAGAACGCCTTCGATTATCCTGCCCGTCATGTTGCCATGCGAGATCCGCAAGCTGTAGCTGTGCTTGTCGATCGCGAGGCAGATCGGACGGTTTTTTACGATTGCCTTATTCGGGGCTATCAGGATACCCTGTTTGTGGACGGTGGGCGCAGTTACTTTCGCAATTGCATCATCATGGGCCATGTTGATTTCATCTTTGGCGGGGGAACAGCGGTATTCGAGGCATGCGATCTGATTTCTCGGGATCGGCTACAGGCCAACAACGGCTATGTCGTAGCACCTAGTACGCCACGGACTCGGCCCTACGGACTGGTATTCTATCGGTGTCGGTTGCTAAAGGAATCGCCCACAATGGCGCCAGCTTCGGTCTGGTTAGGGCGGCCCTGGCACCCTTCAAACCAGCCCGGTCTCGTCAGCAGTAGTGCCGTATTTTTATACTGCTATCTGGACGAACACATCCGGCTGGAAGGGTGGGCAGAAATGCATGGCGTAAATCCAATAGGAGAGCGGCTGTTTGAATATGGCAGCTTTGGTCCAGGGGCCCATCGGGATCGTCCGCAGCTCTCGGTAGAGGAAGCTGTACTGTACACGCCGGTTTATGTACTGGCTGGGTGGACACCTTGGGATGATCTGGTCTGAAAGCGCTGTGGAAATAAATCGTCGAGCGTTTCTGGAAGTCTTGCTGGGCACAGCGGTTTGGGGTGTAAGTCGCTGGCCGGATTGGGCGGATCTTGAAGCCGTATCAAGGTCCGCAGAGGATCCGGCTGGCTCGGTACTTGGTGCCTATGGCGATTGGGCAGCCACGTTGGCTGAGGATCCCCCTCGGCTGTCAGTTCGCCGGCAGGAAGCCCTTGAACTGGCAGTATGGCGGAGGGAGACGCGGGCTCAGGTACTAACGTTGCTGGGCATGCCGGAGGTCGATAGGCCCGCTCGTGTTGAAGTACGAGCCTGTTTCCTTCATCAGGACCTAACTATCGAAGAGCTGGTGTGGCAACTGCCGTTTGGTCCACCTACCCACGCTTATTTATTGTACCCGACAAACATTTCGGGACCCTTACCGGGCGTGCTGGCCTTTCACGATCATGGCGGAGATAAATTCTTTGGGCGTGAAAAGATTGTTGATCCAGGCGCACGCCACCCGCTCATGGTGGCTCATCAGCAAAAGCTATACGATGGCCTTGCTTGGGCAAACGAACTGGCACGCCGCGGTTATGTCGTACTTGTACCTGACGTGTTGCCTTTTGGCAGCCGGCGCATTCGGCTTGAAGAGGTGCCAGAACGCGTACGTCGGGGCTTAGCCCCCATAGAACCTAAGACCGAGGCGGAAATCCGTGCCTATAATGAATGGGCCTCCTGGCATGAGCATATGATAGCCCGTTCGCTGCTGGCTGCTGGTACGACCTGGCCGGGCGTACTGCTCGTAGAGCTCCGGTATGCGCTGGAGGTGCTCTGCAGCCGATCCGAGGTAGATCCTGGACGTATCGGATGCGGCGGATTTTCTGCTGGTGGTTGGCAGGCTATCTTACTGGCCGGAGTGGACGATCGCATCCGCTGCACTGTAGTCACCTGCATGCTGACTACCTGGCGCGATCTGGTCCGCAACCGAAGCTACACGCATACCTGGATGCTCTACGTTCCACTGCTAGCGCGCGAGCTGGACTACCCAGAGCTTTTAGGTTTGTGCGCCCCAACTCCCGTGCTTGTGCAATGCGGCACGCAGGACCCGCTTTTTACCCTTTCTGAAATGCAACGTGCTGTTACTCAATTGCAGGAAGTCTACCATCGGGCACAAGCCCAGGCGAATCTGCAATGCACCTTTTATGATGGAGGCCATTGGTTTGACCGCCGGATGCAGGCCGAGGCGTTTGCTTGGTTTGATCGATGGCTAAAATGACCTTAGGAGATCACGCTTTTTGCAGAGTTGGAAGTATACTCAAAACTAAAACGTGCCACCAACTGCCGTAGGTTTTCCATGCGTCGGGAAAGTTGCTGCATGGCAGACGCAATAGACGTATTGCCTGCTGCAGCCTGTTGGGTAATCTGGGCGATGGCTTCAACGTTTTCGCTAATGTGTTGGATTGTTGCAGCTTGCTCCTCGCTAGTTGTGGCAACCTGGGCAATATGATCCTGGACCTGTTTGGAACGGGCAATGATGTTTTCTAAGAGCAATCCGACCTGATCGACCAGGTCCTTTCCTGCATCCACTTCACGACTGACCTGGTTCATAGAAGTTACGGCGTGTGAGGTATCGCGACGAATCTGGGCCGTCATTTGCTCGATTTCTTTGGTGGCTGCAGCCGTACGTTCGGCCAGTTTACGAACTTCATCAGCAACCACGGCAAAGCCGCGGCCTTGCTCGCCAGCTCGGGCTGCTTCAATAGCTGCATTTAATGCTAGCAGGTTAGTTTGATCTGCAATTTCATCGATAATGCGGGCCATCTCCCCGATTTTTTGACTGCTTTCGTCTAGTGTCCGAATCGTCTCCGAAGATTGGGCCACAGCCTGTGCGACTTCACTCATGCGCCGGACGGCCTCTTGGGCGACCTGTCCGCCTTGTTCAGCTTGGACAGAAGATTGCTGGGCCAGCTCTGCAACCTGGCTAAGGCTGCGTGTGGTTTCTGCAATGGTGCGTACCATTTCTTCGATGGCGCTGGCGACCTCAGTCGTTTGACGGGTAAGTTGCTGCACCCCTGCAGCTAATTCGTCTGAGTTGTGCGAGATTTCTCGGCTGGTATCGGCTGTAACTTGAACGACCGAAGTAACTTCGCGCAAGATGGCTTCGATATTAGCCACGGCTCGGTTGAAGCCGTTAAAGAGATGGCCAATGGCATCTTCCTGGGTCGCGTGGAGTGAGACCGTCAGATCGCCTTGGGAGAAGCGTTCCATTGCCGAGAGCATTTCCAGCACGCTACGCTCCAGGTATTGTTGCTGGGCTTCGAGTTGGGCTTTGGCTTGGCGATCATGTTCGGCTGCTTCCTCAAGAGCTCGGCGCTTCTCCTGCTCAGCCTCGGCCGCATGGCGCATTTCAGCTTCGAGCTTTTGGTTGATTGCAGCCAGCTCTGCGTTTACAGTTTCTAGATACTTTCGACGCTGCTTTGCCCGCTGGATCACGGTTGTAACAGCGACGATGCATAAGGAAACGGTAAGAATCCGAAACCACCACGTTTCCCAAAAAGGCGGCTTAATGATAAGCTCTAATCTGGCTGGCTGCGTGCTCCAAAGGCCGTCGTTATTTGTCCCCCGGACGAGGAGTACATAGCGACCTGGATCCAGATTGCTGTAGGTGGCCGTCCGCTGCGGTCCTACCTCGTTCCAATCTAAATCGAATCCTTCCAGCTTGTAGGCATAGCGGTTTTTTGAGGGCGCCGTAAAGTCTAATGCTGCAAACTCAAACGTTAGTACGTTTTGCCAGTAGGCAAGCTTTAGGGTACGGGTTACGCTAATATGTTGGGGTAGGGGACTATCCTGAGTACCAATACGTACGGGTTGATTAAACAGACGAAAGTCAGTTAGGACGATCGATGGGGCTACGGTATTCTGCACAAAACGGTCAGGATAGATTACGTTAAATCCATTAAACCCTCCAAAGTAAAGGGCACCATCCCGTGAGACGTAATCTGAAAAGCGGTTAAATTCGTTTCCTTGCAGGCCGTCTGCCTTGGTATACAGTACACAGGTCTTTTCCTGAGGATCAAAACGGCATAGCCCGCTATTGGTGGCTACCCATAGCCTGCCTGCATGGTCGCGAGCTAGGCCAACGATGGTATTGCTTGGGAGTCCGTCCTCGCGGTAGTAGCGCGTGACAGTACCTGTTCGGCGATCGATATGGTTTAGACCATGTTGCGTTCCTACCCAGAGCGTGTGCGCATCAGGAGCAAGGATGGCCAGTACGGAATTGCTACTTAGGCTATTGACCTCGTTAGGGTCGTGTTGGTAGGTGGTGAACGTTTCCGTGCGGGGGTCCAAAATGCTCACACCGGCATTTTGGGTGGCCAGTACAAAACCTCCTTCTGCGTCACGCAGCATGCGCAGAATCTGATTGCTGCTTAGCCCGCTGTTTTCTGGGGTGTAGACCCGGCGGGTTCGGGTATTGAGATCGATGCGTACTAGTCCTCCTAGGAAGCTGGCCACCCAGAGCTGATTGCGTTCGTCTACTACCGCATCAAATACGTGAGGGGTGAGAAGTAAGTTTGTTTCGTCGAAAAATTCGACAAAACGCCCCCGTTCGCGATCAAAGCGGGCGATGCCCCCACCCCAGCCGCCAATCCAGAGGTAGCCCTCGGCATCTTCTACCATGGCAAAGACAGCATCGGTACGTAAGTTTGTGTTGGCTGTACTGTAGCCATAAAAGCGACCGGTTTGACGATCAAATCGGTGGAAGCCTCCGCCATCGGTTGCTACCCACAGGTTGCCTTTGCGGTCTTCATAGAAACGGGTTATGGCATTAGAATTCAAACTATAGGGATCTCCAGGAATGCTACGATAGTGCTCGATGGCATTGCTGTTTTTCTTAAGCACATTGAGCCCGCCCGCAAACGTGCCAAACCACAGGTTGCCTGTCCGGTCCTGAAAGATGGCCCAGATCGATTCGTTGTTTAAGCTGCTGGGATCGATACGGCTACGTCGGTTATGGTAAAATGTCTCGGTCTTGTAGTCAAAAAGGTCCAATCCACCGTTTTCTGTTCCTATCCAGAGCCGACCTTCGCGATCGACATAAAGGACGCGTACGCGGTCAATAGCTAAGCTTTTGGGATTGTGAGGATCATGACGAAAGCGATCAAAGCCGCGTTCAATTGCCCAGAGGTTGAGCCGTCCCAAGCCCCCGCCATCGGTTGCGACCCAAAGGTAGCCGTAGGGATCCTCAACGAGATCCATAACCACATTGTGGGGCAGGCTGCGCGACTGGCGCGCATCATAGCGGAAGTGTTCAAAGGTGCCCCTGATAGGATCAAACCGATCCAACCCTCCAGCCGTAGCAACCCAAAGATTCCCTTTACTGTCTTCCAACACCGCCCGCACGTCGTTATGGCTTAGGCTGGTAGCTTGCGAAGGGTCGTTTCGGTAAAGGGTGAAAGTTCCTCGTTTGGGATCGTAGCGATACAAACCGTTTGTGCTAGCCATCCAAAGCGTCCCCTGTCTGTCTTCTAGGATATCTTGGACAGCGCCACCTTGAAAACCTGTCTGCCTATTTGCGGTGTAGTTATAAAAAGCGTCCCGTTCAGGAACGTAACGGCTTATGCCGGCATCAGTCCCGATCCAAAGCGTGCCCCGACGATCAACGTACAGACATCGAATGTAGCTGCTGCTAAGGCTCGAGGTGTCGCGCGGATCGTGTTCGTAGAGCGAAAAGCGATAGCCATCGTAACGATTCAATCCCCCGGCCGTACCAATCCACAAAAAACCCAGAGAATCCTGCACAATAGCGGTTACCCATGAGCGCGAAAGCCCATCGTCGCTCGTCAGATGCGTAAACCGCAGTCGGGTTGGTTGGGCTTGGAGCGTAGAGCATCCCAGCAGCAAGACAAAGCCTACTGGCCAAAACCATTGCGTGCGGGTCATGTCTCAATCTGCGCTATTGATTACCCTGTACAGCTGGATGCGCTTTGGTCGGAGTATCGACAGCGATTGGAAATTGTTAAGATTTGATGTTTAATATTTGAATCGATTCATTATTTTGATAAAGTTAAGAGAAGCCAATGTGTTGTCTGCAAATCAAATAAAGAGAGATGGTGTCGTTATGTTAGCGATGTAACGATTCAACGTTTTAAACCCGTATCAGTACGGCAGCAAAAAAGCCGTCAGTCCCCTGTAGTGCAGGTTCTAGACGCAGGAAGGCGTCGGTTTGCCCAGGTAATACGATGTGCTGTCGCTGGAGTATTTCAGAGGCACTGATCAGGATAAACTCCGGATGGTGGGCCAAAAAGGTTTCGATTTGCCGCTCGTTCTCGTCGGGTAGCAGGGAACAGGTGGCATAGACTAGTCTGCCGCCTGGACGTACCAGGGGTGCATACGCTTCGAGGATTTGCTGTTGCTGTGCGGTTAGGGCAGCAACGCGTTCTGGAGTGATTTTCCAGGCTGCGTCTGGATTACGCCGAAGCACGCCGCTGCCACTACACGGGGCATCGACCAGGACCACATCGGCTTTGCCGTAGAGGCGTCGAACAATAGGTGCCCGATTGTGGGGAAGCACATGTAGGCGAATGTTGTGTACATCGGCGCGGCGGGCGCGTGGACGCAGCTCAAGCAGACGGGTTTCGTGGACATCGAAGGCGTACAGCCGTCCCTTACCTTGCATCAAGGCCGCCAAATGCAAGGTTTTTCCCCCACCGCCGGCGCATCCATCGACCACCACGTGCCCGGGTTGGGCTTCGGTAAGTAAGCTAATGAGCTGGCTGCCTTCGTCCTGCACTTCAAATAGTCCTTCTTGGAAGGCCCGGGTGCGGAAAATGTAGGCCTTTTCTTCAAGAATTAAGCCCACAGGGCTATAAGGTGTAGGGTGACAGGGAAAGCCCTCTGCCAGAAGGCGTTGTCGGACGCGTTCGCGATCTGCTTTCAGCGTGTTGACCCGGATCGTTAACGGCGCCGGTTCTTTTAGGGCTGCACAGCGTGCCTTGACGGTCTCCGGGGGCAATACAGCCATCCAGGCGGCGACGAGCCAGTCGGGCAAGCTGTAAGCAATACCAAGTGCTGTAATAGGATTTTCGGGCAGGGTAGGGGTTTGAAAACGCTGGGCTGCAGCTTCGAGCGCGTTGCGTTCGGATAGGCTTACCGGTAGATCCAGCGTTGCTCCTCCAAAGCCGAATACGTGAAGATACAGCAGCACGAGAAAGGGCAAGTCGTTAGCCCGGTCTTGGGCAGCGTGTGCCAGCCGTCGGTAGTGGCGTAGCACGCCATAGACCGTTTCGGCCACGAAAGCCCGATCCCGTTTGCCCATCTTCCGGTGCTTTCGAAAGAACTGCTGTAGCAATGCATCGGCGGGCAGAGGTTCACTGAGGATCTTCTGCAGCAGGTTGGTTACCGAGGTAACCCAGAACGGATAAACGCGGAAAGGCATAGCGTTCGGGGTCGTTTCTAATTGAATGCATGAGGCGGGACTGAGGTGCCGACCTCCTTGCATTCATTTGCGGCATTGGCGTGGTAAAGGGTAATCACGGTCACTTCGGGCCAGGCCCCTAGCCGTAATGGCAAGCCCCCGTAGTGACTCTCCGGATGTACGTAGAGCACGCTACCGTTTTGCCGGTAACGCCCCATTGCAAAACGTACAAATGGCGAAGCCAGACACCAGCGTAGCGGTGGGATCGAAAGTTGGCCGTGATGGGTGTGCCCACTGAGGGCTATGCTGCGCCACAGCCGCCAGAGCGTACATGCTGGGGGGATACGTCCACGGCTTGCATAGAGCTTTTGGGGATAAAGGGCTCGCAGGAGGTCGGGTAGAAAAAGAATTTGAGAAAAAGGCCACGGTGGCGTATCCTGCGTCTCGCAAGGCTGATGGGAAATAAGGCATAAAAACCCGGACGTTTTTTTTAAAAGACACGCTATTTCGCTTTTTGAAACAGCCGACATGCCGCGCCCAACTGGTATCTAGGGCACGACGCAGATTAGACCCACACTTGCACGCCCAGCCGCAATTCTCGTCCTGGGCCGGGCAATCCAAGCTGTGGCCAGATGGCCGTATCCATTACGTTGTTGACGCGTAAAAAACCTTCTACCTGTCCGAAAGTTATTGGCAATCGGTAGGCTAGTCGCACGTGGAGCAGCAGGGCATCGGGTAGTTCCTTAAGTTGGTTATCTTCATCCAGTGCCCAGGCCCGACCGCGATAGTGTAGTTGCACAAGTGGTGCTAATCCGAGAGCGGGCATACGTCGAAGCGTCAGGGTTGCCATCCACTCAGGCTTTTCGACCAAAGGACGGTCAGGCCCTGGCAGAAACGCCCGACTGTGGAGTCCAGCCACGTGTCCGGCCAGGTCCCAGCTTGGGAAAAAGGCCCAGCCCATTCTGAGCTCCATGCCATAGACCCGGCTTCCCTCTAAGTTGATACGCTGCCGTTTACGCTCGCCATTGACAACGACCGTGCGTTGATCAATTGTATCGAAAGTTCGGTTCACGAATCCTACAACCTCTGCATACCCTTGTTTCTCGAAGAAGCGCACACCGAGCTCTGTAATCCAAATTGTCTCGGGCCGAAGCCTCGGATTGACCAGAAAGCGCCCCAGTGCACCGCTAAACAGCTCCCGCATGGTAGGGAAACGCACCTTACGCGAGGTGACCAAGAAACCCTCGATGCCGCTTAGCCCATTCCAGCGCACCCCCACTCCCAGGCCCCAAGCACGCATGGGGTCGCGTGGCGGCTTATCACCAGTCTCTGGAGTTAGCATGGCATCGTAGCTGAGACCTATCAAGCCTGCTGTCCGAGCTCCGAGCGGTTGCACCAGCTCAGTGCCTACGCTTAGTAGATGTTGCTGGTAGTACAGCTTTGGGGGATCCGTCACTTCAAGTCGTCCGAGCTCATCGTAGTTGTAATCTCGCTGCCCGTGACGGCTGCCCACCCAGTTGAGGACCAGGCGGCCCTGACCTGCCCCAAGGGACCGTCGCCACACCAGCCGCCCTCCTATGATCCAGTCTTCGTCCTCTTCTCGAGCCTCGCGCGTTTTATAGCGGACGTCTCGGTATTGGTCGATATGTTGGCGGAACACTCCTACCCAGAAAGCGCCCTCCAGCAGTCCAATTGGCGTAGTCCGATCGCCACTTACAATGGCTAGCGTGTGCTGCTGAAACGGATAACGCCAATAGCGTACCGAATAAACCTCCGGATTAAGATGGCTTTCCGGTGCTACGCCTTGTAGCCCTTGTACATGTAAGAGGGTCACGCCGAGCCGACGACCGGCCTGGGTCCTTTGAATGCGCGAGAGCAGATGAAAAAGCTGGCGGTCTGTGTTCGTACGGAGATCGGAATGCGGTTGGCTGTAGGGTAGATCCGCCTTGGGGAGGGGCAGTCCCTGGCGATAAGCATAGCCCAATCCTACAGTGTAGGCGAGGCGTTCTGTACGCACCAGATGCACGGCACTAGCTTGCAACGAAGCAGGCACACCACCCCACATGTTCAGTTCTGTTAGCCGTCCTGGATGGGCTAGCAGACGCGAGTGCATGCTAAGCACACCAGCAGCTACATTTGTACCGTAAAGCATCGAAGCACTGCTAGAGGCAAGCGTCATGCCGCCCAGCGCAGCGATAGGGACCAGATCCAAGTCATACCGATAGTCCCAGGGAATGGTTAGCAACGCCCCGTCCAGAAAGACAGCTACCTGTCGCTCGCCGCTACCCCGGGGATAGAAAAGTGTCTCACCCCGAGAATTTGTCTGCACCGAAACCCCAGGAAGCAGTGCGGCCGTCTCCGAAAGGCTTACGGCATCTTCAAGGGCCAGCTCAGCTATCGACACACGCCACGCCGACGAAAAGGGTGCTTCTTGCTCTTGCTCCAGCGTGATCACAACGGGATCTAGCACATAGGTTCGAATGGTGTCGGTAGCGGGTTGCGCATCAGCCGTGCTAACCAGTGCAAGCCAGAGCATCCAAAACCGCTTCCAAGATCGTACCATGGACATCCCCCTATCCTAATTTTGCGTTTAAGCAATTTACGCTATAAGGTATCAAATTCCCTGCAATTATAGGACCAGATTAACAGCACCGAATGCCTATGCTGCGCAATCCTACATTCGCATACTGCTGCAGCCAGGTTTCATACATGAGCAACTTTTAGATGCTTAGAGAGTGGCCAGTTGGTGCACTGATGTTTAAACGGCTACATTTATCGCTGTCTAAGTTGGCGGGTGGTCGAGGACCATCATAGGGCTGAGAGGTATTGTTGCCCTTGTTCTTTTTTGTAGGGCTGTTTAGCCGTTTATGCCGAAGCTGTGCATTTCTCGCTGGCTGTCGGCATTTGTGGATGCGGTTAATATATCCGCTGTTGTCTTGACGGCAGGCGTTACGGTAGCGCTGGAGCGGACGACGCCGGCTCCCTGGCAGGCTTGGGCAGTCGGGCTAGGCAAAGCTACGCTTCCAGATAACCACGGCTTAGCTAATGCTGGATGGAGCATCTGGGTCGGGTGCTTTTTCGAGGTCGTCAAGCCTCTATAGCAGCGGCGGTCGAGGCATTGCCGGCATACCGAACATGAGTTCTTGTATTTGAAAGATTTGTTTGCTAGATATTTTATTTCTTAATGAAAGTCAAAACCCAGAACAGTGAGCTATGGGGCGCTACAACATCCTTGCAGGTCTGCTGATAGCACTAAGCGTTTCACGAGCTACAGCGCAGGACCTGACCACTTACAAGCAGGAGGCTTTGCAAGAGGTCGAACAGCTCCGAGGCCCGCTGCAAGAGCTGGCGCAGGCTCTTTGGCGCTATGCTGAAACGGCGCTTCAGGAATATCATTCGGCTAAGCTATTGGCTAGTACGTTAGAGGCCGAGGGGTTTCAGCTACAGCAAGGGGTAGGCGGGATGCCTACGGCTTTTGTTGCCGAGTGGGGGAGTAGTCGTCCGATTATTGGGATTCTGGCCGAATACGATGCGTTACCCGGTGTGGGCAACGATCCGGTACCGGCACGACAACCTCGCGCTGATGGCGTGACCAGCGGACATGGCTGTGGGCATAATCTGTTTGGCGCTGCCTCTACAATAGGGGCGATTGTACTGAAGCGGCTTATGGAGCGTCATCAGATCCCCGGTACGATTCGGCTTTATGGAACGCCTGCCGAGGAAACGGTGGTGGGCAAGGTATACATGGCCCGAGAAGGGGTCTTCAACGATCTAGATGCTGCTCTCGAATGGCATCCAGGCACGGAGACGGCCGTACGCAATCAGCCCGGACGGGCTATGAACAACTTCATCGTGCGGTTCTATGGTCAGGCCGCGCATGCTTCGGCTGACCCTTGGAACGGTCGCAGCGCGCTCGATGCCGTTGAGTTAATGAACCATGCGACCAACATGATGCGAGAGCATGTGCAGCCGACTGCTCGGATCCATTACGTGATCACTGACGGGGGTAAAGCCCCCAACGTGGTGCCAGAGCGGGCTGAGGTCTGGTACTACGTGCGTGATATCAATCGGGAGCATGTCGAGTTCATGTACGAATGGATCAAAAAGATTGCTCAAGGAGCGGCGCTGATGACGCGCACGGAATACGAAATCGAATTCATCACCGGTGTGCATGAGGTGCTCCTGAACCGGCCCTTACAGGAGGCCGTTCAGGCAAACCTGGAACTGGTTGGACCTCCGCGGTTTGACGAAACCGAGCAGCAATTTGCGCGTCGCCTGCAGGAATTCCTAAAAATTGAGCCGGTTGGGTTGGATACGGCAATCAAAGCGTTACCTGAAGGCCCAGAGCCTCCCCGTGGTGGATCAACGGATGTTGCCGAAGTGAGTTGGATTGTCCCGACTGTGGGTTTTCAGGTGGCTACCGCAGCTAAGGATATCCCTTGGCACAGCTGGGCCGCCACGGCCTGCCATGGCACGTCCATCGGCTTCAAAGGAGCCGAGGTAGCTGCCAAAGTGATCGCAGCCACCGGCTTGGACATGCTGCTGCGTCCTGAGCTGCTCGAAGCGGCCCGTAAAGAATTTCTCCGCCTCACCGGCGGTAAACCCTATCAATCGCCGCTGCCGCCTGATCAGCCGCCGCTACCAACTCGTACAGATCGTTAGTGCCTGTTGTTGGACAACGAACGAAAGCGCAGCATGCGGTCCAGAAAGTCTACAGTAGCGTGGTAGGCCCGCAGCCAGCTTTCATGCAGCAGGAAGCTGTGTACTTCGTCGGGCAGTACCAGGAGCTCGACGTGTACGCCGTGCTCTCGTAGCCGCTGTGCCAGATCGACCGTTTGCTCGAAAAGCACGTTACGGTCATCGTCACCGTGAATTAGGAGTACGGGTGAGCGCCAGCGGTCGATATCGGCTACGGGGGAAGCACGGTAGGCGAGCGCTAGGCTGTCTGGATGCTCTGCGATGCCCCAGCCCCCTCCGGGTGAAAAGTCTGTGGCGCGAAAGGCCCAGTCATGTACGCCGTGTAGGTCAACACCAGCTGCAAACAGTTCAGCGTTTCGGGCTAGGCCCATGGCCGTCAGGTAACCTCCGTAGGAGCCGCCCCAGAGGCCGATTCGATCAGGGTCTACTTCAGGTAGGCGACGGAGAAAAAGAGCGGCCGCCACTACATCTTGATATTCCGAAGCGCCGCGGGGACCCTGACGTGCAGCCAGCCGGAATGCTCGTCCGTAGCCGATGCTGGTGCGGAAGTTGAGCGCCAGTACCACATAGCCTCGGGCCGCCAGGTATTGGTTTAAGGCGTAGGCCTGGGCATAGTAGCTGCGATAATGCCAGCCCAGCAGCATCTGGCGAATGGGACCTCCATGCAAAAAGATGACAGCCGGCCGCCGCTCGCCGGGTTGCAGGTTTTTCGGGCGGAAAAGCTGACCATGCAGCCTGAGCCCATCCAGCGAAGAGAAGACCACCGGTTCCGGTTCGATCAAATGGGCTTCTGGGAAGCGTTCGGGTAAGCGCTTTGGAAAAATGAGCCGCTTCGTGCGCGTCTGCAGATCAAGCACGGCCAGTGCCTGTGGCCGCTGTGCTGTAGCCGACCGGTAGACCAGCCAGCGGCCATCCGGTGAGATAACCGGATCCGTTTCAATACCGGTGCCCGACGTGAGCAGCTCTGGAGTGCCGCCGGTGGTTGGTACCCGCCATAGGTGCCGTCGGTCGATGTCGCCGTGATTGCCACTAAAATACAGCCAGGCACCGTCACGGGATACGACACTGTGTTCGGTTTCGGCTTCTCCCGGTGTAAGATCGATCACGGTGGCCTGTTCGGGATCTAAACTGTAGATATGCATCCACCCTTCGTGTTCGGAATAAAACAGCAATCGATTGTTGGGTAACCAGCGTAGTGGCTTATCCGGATAGTATTGGGCAAACCCTCCGTCGCGGCCGGGCGACTCCCAGACAACGCGCGCTTCACCGGTAGCGATATCAGCCACCAGAATCTGGAAAGGATAACCGGCCATCAGGTTGTAGCGCTCATCCTTCTTCATGCCTGGCAGACGGATGAAGGCCAGCTGCTGGCCATCTGGCGACCACACCGGATGCATGTCGCGATCGACGCTGGGGGCGATCCAGCGAATGCGATGCGCGTGCGTATCGTAGACCCCAATAAAACTGTAAGCTCCCCGGTTGCTTACGAAGGCGACATAGCGGCCGTCCGGCGACCAAACGGGTGACTGGGTGCTGCCTCGTGCCTGAAAAAGCGGGCGCGCTTCAATCGAGTCGGGATGTAAGGCGATGCGGTACAACGTACTGCCTCGACTGAAAAGGAGCACCTGCCCATCTGGTGCAATAATTGGGTTAGCGCCTTCACCGAGGGACCAGGTACGCCCGGTGGCTAGCTCGATCGCCCATATTTCGCGCCGTACGCCATCCGGAAGGCTTCGCGGATTCGGATATTCACCGCGGCGATTAGGGCCGCCTCCGCGCACATACACAAGCAGGCGTCCATCCGGCGTGAATGCTAGTTCGTCGAGTAGCTGCCCGTCGTCTTCGGTGTAGTGGGTTACCTGTACAGGGCTAAACTCAGGTGCTTCAGCCATCCAAATGTTGCGCACGCCTTCCTGGTTAACTACCCAGCTAACCCGAGGAGTCTCCGCTGCGAAGACGGCAGTTCCTACGTAAGGGGCACTTAGCACATCTTCCAGCGAAAAAGGTTGGGCTTGAAGCGTTAACGCCAAGCGCAACAGCAGTGCGCCAAGCAAAGCATATCGCATGGCTGTGGAGTTGTGATGCTTTAAAAAGTCAAAAATCTTTTCTGCTCTCGATGGAAAAATATAAGAGGATGAATGCTAAAAAATGCTCCTTAGCTCTGCCTCCTCTTGCAAGGAAAGAGAGGAATTGCAATGCTTGAAAAGATGGGCTTTAGCTTCACGCCAGCACAGCCACAAAAAGGCCGCTGGTGCCCTTCCCTTGCATCAAGGCCATCAAATGCAAGGTTTTAACTCCATCGCGGCGTATCGATCAACCCCCATGCTATAGGGAGGTAAAGGCTCTACGTTCTAGCAGCGCATACCGAGCTCTTGGGAGAGGGGCATCAACTAACAGCCCAATCAGCCAGCCCAATACATGGGACAAACTGAATAGGTTAACAAAGGCCTGTAGAGGGATCCCGGTAGAATACGCGAAGAATTTGACGGAAAAGCTACGGTGGCGTATCCTGCACCACTCAAGGTTGATGGGAGATGCACATGAAGACCCGAACGCTCCGTTCCGATCTACTCATTTTATTGGCTACGGCCATTTGGGGATTTGCGTTTGTGGCGCAGCGTGTAGGTATGGAGCATATGGGACCATTTTGGTTTAACGCGCTGCGCTTTACCCTGGGCAGTCTGATCCTGCTACCGTTGCTTGGCCGGCGCGATCCAGCCGAACTCCCCGCAGCTGCTCAGCTCCGGGTAGGATTGCTGGCTGGAGGGATTTTGTTTTTGGGCGCTTCAACACAACAGATTGGGCTTGTTTATACCACGGCCGGTAAAGCGGGCTTTATTACCGGACTTTATGTGGTTTTTGTGCCTTTGGTGGGCATGCTGTTGGGGCAACGCACTTACAGAGAAGCTTGGCTGGGTGCTGGACTGGCTGCTGCAGGAATGTACCTGCTTAGCGTTGCCGAGACCCTCTCAGTTAACCCAGGCGATCTGCTTGTACTGGCTAGCGCCATATGTTGGGCTTTTCACATTCATCTGATCGACCGCTATGCCCACCGCATGCCGCCCTTCCGGCTGGCTTTTGTCCAGTTTGTGACGTGTGCTGGCTTAAGTAGTCTATCCGCTATGCTTTTCGAAAATCCTGCATTTACAGCAGCTTTGGATGCCTGGAAGGCTTTGCTGTACGCTGGAGTGCTTTCCGTAGGGATCGGCTACACCCTTCAAGTTGTGGCCCAGCGTGAAGCCCATCCAACACACGCAGCCATTCTCTTCAGCTTGGAAGCGGTGTTTGCGGCCCTGGGTGGCTGGTGGTTATTGAATGAAACCCTCACGACGCGTCAGCTTTTCGGGTGTGGCCTCATGTTAGGGGGTATGCTTTTGTCTCAACTTCGACCTTTTTCTAAGCGAAAGGCATTGACCACGGTGTAGCACTTAGGGGAACTTTAATTAATTTTAGAAATATTCAATACTTAATATAAAATCTCAGAATCTCAGGACTTATGATGCAGCCTGGCGATATCGGATGGCTGCCCAAAGTAACTGAGGCATCGGCCGATAGGGAGTCTTATCGGGAGCGCAGCGCAGAAGAGCGTCCGCGTCGCAAACGCCCGAAGCCTGCTCCTGGCAACACGCCCTCGGAATCCCCTGCTTCACCCATCGGACCAATAGGCCAACATATTGATCTAAAGGCCTAAAGCGTGTTTGCCATTCAGTAGGGCTCATGCACTGAAGCCAGGGCTATCTCGAGGCAGTGCCACAGGTAGTTCGCCTCTTTCACAGATCGGGCAGAGGCAAAAGGTTCAAGCGGCTGCTCGTAGTAAACGCCTAGGGCATTGTTGTTGAGGAAGCCTTCCGGTTTAGTTAACCGGCAAATGGATTACATCTGGGAGAGCAGCCGGGGTAGCCCATATGGAGAAATAGGTGCTCGAACCTTTGGCCAAAGGCGACGCAGGCTGTTAGCAATCCAGCAAGCGTTAACGTCAAGTGACGCATGATACAATACGGTTGGATTAAACGATTTTGGACATTCGCGAGCGTATCAGCAAATTCGGGGTAATTGCTCACCGCTAAGTAAGTCGAGCACGCGCGTAGTACCGATGGTCGTGCGCAGCGTAACAAGGCCAGTCGGCCCATCAGTTGTCACCCGACCGATTACGCAGGCGCCGCTGCTCACTGGCTCCTGGCGTAGCAGAGCGAGGGCTCGTTCCACCTCAGCTTCGGGCACAAAGGCCACGAAGCGTCCTTCATTGGCCACATAAAGCGGATCGAGCCCAAGAAGCTCACAAGCGCTCTGCACGTCGGGACGCACGGGGATAGCCATTTCGTCAAGCTGGATATGCAGCTTAGCCGTTTGGGCGATTTCGACCAAAGCGACGGCCAGGCCGCCTCGTGTCAAATCGCGCAAGCAGTGCACCGTAACACCGGCTTTGAGTAGGCCAAGCACTGGGGCAACCAGAGGAGCACAGTCACTTTTGATCTCAGTCTCGAAGGCCAAACCTTCGCGTACAGCCATAATGGCCATCCCATGGCGACCAATGTCGCCGCTAAGTAGCACCATGTCGCCAGGCCGCACGACTTCCGGTCCGATAGGTTGGTCGTGCTCGATAATGCCAATACCGGCTGTGTTTATAAAAATTCCATCGCCTTTGCCACGGTCGACCACCTTCGTATCGCCCGTAACGATCTCGACCCCGGTTTCGCGGGCAGCCGCCTGCATGGATTCAACGACGCACCCAAGCGTTTCCATGGATAGCCCTTCCTCGAGAATAAAGCTGGCGCTCAGATACAAGGGGCGTGCGCCGCACATGGCTAGGTCGTTCACCGTGCCGTAGATGGCCAGCTTGCCAATGTCGCCGCCGGGAAAAAACAACGGCTGCACCACAAACGCATCGGTGGTGAAGGCCAGTTGTAGGTTGTCAATACGCAGCGTAGCACCGTCGTGGCGGCGCGACAGTTCTTTACTGGCAAACGTGGCTGCGATGGCGTCGATGAGTTGATGCATCAAGCGGCCGCCGCCTCCGTGCGCTAGGAGCACCTGGGGGTATTCCTGTAAAGGAAGGGGACAGGTGGGCATAAAGTCGTGGTTGCGACTCATGCTGTTGTAGGCTGCTTTTCTGTGAACCGACGGTACCGGTAATAGGCAGCACAAGCGCCTTCGGACGACACCATAGGAGCGCCCAGGGGATGCTCAGGTGTACAGTGTGTGCCAAAAGCCGGGCATTCGGGTGGTTTTTTGGCACCCTGCAGCACTTCACCGGCAATGCACGCCGAAGCCTCCTCGGCTGTGTGGGTCACGACGCCGAACTTATGCTCGGCATCGTAGGCTCTGTAGGGTGGCCGAAGCCCCAAGCCACTCTGGGGAAGCTCTCCGATGCCACGCCATTTGCGGGGTACGACTTCGAACACTTCCCGAATGTGCTGCTGAGCCGCTTTGTTACCTTGACGTCGTACTGAGCGCGTGTACTGATTTTCTACCGCATAGCGTCCTGCTTCGAGCTGGCGGATGCACAGGTAGAGGCCCTGCAATAAATCAAGGGGCTCAAAACCTGTCACCACGATGGGAACACGGTATTTTTTCGCAATCGGTTCGTATTCCTGGTAACCCATCACCGTGCATACGTGGCCGGCGGCCAGAAAACCCTGTACGCGGTTATTGGGGGATTGTAGGATGGCCTCCATGGCTGGCGGAACGAGCACGTGGGCTACTAAGATGGAAAAATTTTTTAAACCCAGCCGATGCGCTTGCAAGACGGCTAGTGCGTTGGCTGGGGCTGTTGTCTCAAAGCCTACAGCAAAAAAAACCACCTCCCGATGGGGATGTTGCTGGGCTAGTCGCACAGCATCTAGCGGCGAGTAGACGATGCGTACATCTCCGCCTTGGGCTTTGACCGAAAACAAGTCCCCTCCGCTTCCAGGCACGCGCAGCATGTCCCCAAAAGAACAAAAGATCACGTTGGGCATCGATGCGATGGCGATGGCCTTGTCGATGAGCTCGACGGGCGTTACGCAGACTGGGCAGCCGGGCCCATGCACAAGCGTGATCCCCGGCGGTAGCAGTTCATCGATACCGAAGCGCACGATGGCATGCGTCTGGCCCCCACACACCTCCATGATGGTCCAGGGGCGCGTGGTGATCTTTGCAATTAGCCGGGCGTAGCGTAATGCTGCCTCGCGATCGCGGTATTCGTTGATGAATTTCATAACGTTTGGGGAGGGTTGAGCTCTTCTAATTCCTCGATCTGCTGCAGGTATTCAAAAACGCGGTGTGCCTCGGCTTCGTCCACCACGCTAATGGCGATGCCTACGTGCACCATAACGTAGTCGCCCACGCGGGCTTCGGGCACGAATGTCAGATTAACTTCTTTCTGGATGCCGCCAAAGTCCACTTTGCCGCAGCGGGTAAGCGGCTCTTCGTCGAAGATGGCGACAATTTTACCAGGTACGGCCAAACACATGGCTTTCGGACTCATAATGGACAGATTCAGGCATGGTCAGACCCCAGCGCAAGGCGGCCACTTGGCCTAACGCCAAGCCGCCGTCTCCAGGCGATACCTGTTGGGGAATATACGGGTGAAACCCGGCCGCGCGAAGCAGCCGGAGCGACGTTTCGGTAAGCAGGCGGTTTTGGAAGCAGCCGCCGCTGAGTACGACCGTCGGACAGCCGATATGCTGGGCCACCATCACGATGGCAGCCGCTAATCCTTCGTGAAAACGCCGGGCAATGACCCCGGTAGATTCGCCACGAGTGCGATCGGCTATCAGGGCCTCGAGGAGCGGAGCCCAGTCTAGCACAAGCTTCTCGTCTTGTTGCTTAAGGGGCAGTGGATAAGCCGAGCCAGACGTTTCGGCTGCTTCTGCGGCAAACTCCAATTGCATGGCGGCTTCTCCTTCAAACCGATTACGTAGACACAGACCAAGCAGGGCAGCTACTGCGTCGAAGAGCCGTCCGACGCTGGTCGTCCAAGGGGCATTGAGGCCGCGTGTGAGCATTTGAAGCAGGAGCTGGCGTTCGGCTGCGGTAAATACCTCAGGCGGCAGCAGGGACAACGCTGTTTCGTCTTTCCAGGCGTAGAGCAGGCCCAGCGCCGCGCGTCGAGGTTCACGGATGGCTGCCTCGCCACCAGGTAGGCGGAATGGTCTGAGGTAGGCTATCCGTATAGCACGCTCTGCTGTTACTAGAAAGCACTCTCCACCCCATACTGCACCGTCGACGCCGTAGCCGGTGCCGTCCCAGCTAAAGCCCAACACAGGCGGTCGCAGCCCGTGTTCAGCCATACAAGCCCACACGTGCGCCAAATGGTGCTGCACGGGTTGGACTGGCAGTCCCAAACGATGGGCATGGTGGGTAGAGGCATAGTCAGGATGGGCGTCGCAAACGACTACGTCGGGAGCGCGGGCGTACAGGTGGCGGAAATCGTCGATCACCCGTAAAAAGGCTGATCGGGCTTCGGCTGTTTCCAGATCGCCGATATGCTGGCTCAGCCATACAGTACGGCCTGAGGCCAGCGCCACCGTATTTTTTAGATGGCCGCCGACGGCCAGTACCTGTTTAGGATGTTCTGGCCAGTGCTCGGCCAGTTCCACGGGCAAGGGGGCATAGCCGCGGGCGCGTCGTAGGAAGATTGGCTTGCCCTCAATAAAGCGCACAACCGAGTCATCACAGTAGCGAGCAATCGGTCGGTTGTGCACCAGGAATAGGTCGGCCAGCTCGTGCAGGCGGATCAGCGCTTCTTGTTCGTCGATGCAGATCGGCTCTTCCGAACGGTTGCCACTCGTAGCTACTACAGGAAAGCCTAATTCAGCCATTAGCAAGTGGTGCAGGGGCGTGTAGGGCAGCATAATGCCCAGATACGGATTACAGGGCGCTACTGAAGGAGCCAGCACCTCTCGGCCTGCATCGGTTCGGCGTAACAACACAATGGGCGCAGCTGGTGAGGTTAGTAAGGCTGCTTCGGCTTCGGAAACGTAGGCGTGGGCTCGTATCGCTTCAAGGGATGGATACATCAAGGCAAACGGTTTGGCCTCACGCCCTTTGCGCCTTCGGAGCAGGTGTACGGCTGCCTCGTTGCGGGCATCCACGATCAGGTGGAAGCCGCCCAAGCCTTTAACTGCTACGATTTGGCCTTCCTGAATTGCCTCAGCTGCCTGCCGGAGCGCTTCGTCTCCTTCGGCCATCACGTTACCTTTCCGATCCCAGAGGGCCAAATGGGGGCCGCAATCAGGGCAAGCGTTTGGCTGCGCGTGAAAGCGGCGGTTCAAAGGATCTTCGTACTCAGCCTGGCAGCGCACGCACATTGGAAAGTGGCGCATGGTGGTATGGGAGCGGTCGTAGGGTAGCCGTTCGATAATGGTAAAGCGTGGACCGCAGTGCGTGCAGTTGATGAAGGGATAGCGGTAGCGGCGGTCGGTCGGATTGAACAGTTCCCGCAGGCAGTCGGGACAAGTGGCTAGGTCAGGTAGAATAAGCACCTGGCGTTCACCTTCGTTCTGGCTCGGTGCAATGGTGAATGCGGTATAGCCAGCCGGAGGAAGCTCCAAGCAGGTAATGCGCTGAATGCGGGCAGCTGGAGGAGGTTGGCTTTCCAGTTGATTGCGAAAGCCTCTTAAGTGAGCCAGATCGCCTTCAATCTCAATGATGACCCCACGGGGGTCGTTACATACCTGACCTTTCAGTCCAAAAGCGTAGGCCAAGCGGTAAACAAACGGTCGAAACCCTACGCCCTGGACAGCACCTTCGACGCGCAACTGCCAGCGCGTTAATCGATCGGTGCACATTCGATCTCTAAGCTTTCGAGAAAGACCTCGTCGCCTGCTTCGATCAGTTCGCCGATGCGGTTGCAGCTCGGGCAGCACCAATTGGCCTCTGCTGGCTCATAACTGGTTTTACAGTAAGGACAGAAAAAGCGCATGGGACGTCGCTCGCACTCGATTAATAGTCCAGCTGCTGGTCCATTGGGATCAACCAGTCGCTGCACGTAGAACTTTAGCGTTTCAGGCGAGAGATGCGAGCGGGCCCCCAACACCACGCGAGCGCGACGCACGCGCTGGGCGTTAGCTCGTCGGGCCTCCGCTTCAATGAGCCGCGCTAGCTCGCGGGCCATACTCAGTTCATGCATTACACACTTCCTGGAAAATGGCTTCAGCAGTGCGGGGAATGGCTGCCGCCACTTCTGGCGAAAGTGAAGCACCGAGCTCAAAGCGATAACCCTCGATGCCGTAGATGATCAATCGGGGTGGTAGCTGCCTCAACCTTCGAGCCAGTTCAACAACCTCAGCCAGACCGATTCCGTGTGACGAAACAACCGAGCGCACGGTTGCGGGAAGAGGCGCAGCGTGCGCTTCAAACCGGTGCAACGTGCCCGGCGGAGACGCAGAGCGTACGGCATCACACACGATAGCCATGGAGGCCCTTTCCCAACACTCAAGCAGTCGCAGGGGATCGCTGAGCACCACCAGTCGCACGGTCTCGGCTAAGCGGGACCGTAGCAATTCCACTGTTGCCGGTCCCACCGCATCGTCGCCGCGTAAGGGGTGGCCTAGGCCGATCACCACCTTCATTCGCGCTCTATGTGTAGTTTTAGAAAGTGGGTGGCACATGAGATGCAGGGGTCGTAGTTACGAATAGCCTGCTCACAGCGCCACTGCAGCTCTTTGTCGGGCAACGAAAGCGCTTGGGCGACAACGTGCCAGAGATCTTCTTCGATGCGCCGTTGGTTCTGTGAGGTAGGCGGCACAATCTGAGCCTCCAGGATGGTACCTGTGCTGTCGAGCACATAGCGGTGATAGAGAATGCCTCGGGGGGCTTCGGTGCAGCCATGACCTGTAGCGGCGCGGGGTGGTACCTCAACAAACGGCTGTGCTGGCGGTTCATACGCTTCGATTAAGCGTAACGCCTCGTCACAAGCGTAAAGAATTTCGATGGCGCGGGCAATGATGCTCCGAAAAGGGTTGCGGCATTCGGGAAGCAAACCAACTTCATGGGCCGCTTCCTGTGCCAGAGGCGAAAGTTGATCGAAGTTCAAATTGAAACGGGCCAGCGGACCAACCAGATAAGCTGCGCGCCCTCGAATGCGGGCATGTAGGGCGTTAGAATGCGGCACATGTTCCTCTTCAATAGAATCATTGAAAGCGGAAATCGGGATGTCTAGCCCCCGATTTGAGATGAGCTGGCCGTCCAAGATAGCGTATTCATCTTTGTGGCGTAGCGCAACAAACTCGTAGTCTTGCTCGAAGTCCGGAAATGGAAAGCTGGCTGTCCAGCGTACTGTATCGTAAGCTACTTCTCGGGCCCATCGGAGTGGTTCTATCAGGGCGCGTAATACTTCTGGGCTTGGCACGCGGTAAAAGCCCCCTACGCGCACGTTAATCGGATGAATTTCCCGCCCACCGATTACGCGCATCAGCTCGTTGCCGATTTTCTTAAGCTGGAGGCCTTGTTGTACCCGCTCTGGATAGTCGCGGGCCATGTCGAGGGCGCTTTCGTAGCCCAGAAAGTCGGGTGCATGGAGCATAAACACATGCAGCGCATGGCTTTCAATCCACTCTCCGCAATAGAGTAGGCGACGCAGCAGCCGTATGGGCCCACTTACTTCGATGCCACAAGCATTTTCCATGGCCATGCAGGAACTCATTTGATAAGCCACCGGACAGATTCCGCAGATGCGGGCTGTAATGTCGGGCGCTTCCAGGAAAGAACGGCCGCGTAGGAACGCCTCGAAAAAACGGGGAGGCTCGTAAATGCGCAGCCGCACGTCGGCTACCTGATTGTTGCGGATGCGGACGTACAGGGCGCCCTCACCCTCAACACGGGCTAGGGCATCGACGCGGATGGTGCGGGTGCGGCGAGCTTCCGACATGGCTGTAGCTTACGGGTTGGAATGAGCTACTGTCGCTTCACGGAAAGCTGGGGCATACGCATTGAAAGTGCGCAACGCCCGCTCAGCGTCTAGGGTTGGCACGCCCAGTTGCGCTTGCCACCAGTGCATCAATGAGGCTGGGTTAGCCGTCTCCTTAGGACCAAAACAGGCATAACAGCCCCGATTGTAGCTGGGGCATAGCGCCCCGCAGCCAGCCTGAGTAAGCGGCCCCAGGCAGGGCGTGCCCTGGGCCACCATGACACACACGGTGCCCCGGCGTTTGCATTCGACGCAGACGCTATAGGTGGGGATGTTAGGACGCCGGCCCTGTAGGAAAGCTGTAATGACCTCCAGAAGCTGTTGCTTGCTAATCGGGCAGCCGCGTAGCTCGAAGTCCACCGGCACGTGCTCACTAATGGGCGTTGAAGTAGCCAAAGTTTCAATATATTCCGGCCGGGCGTAGACGATGCGCGTGAAGGCGGCCACATCCTGAAAGTTGCGGAGCGCTTGGATGCCACCTGCTGTGGCGCAGGCGCCAATGGTGACCAGAAACCGCGATTGCTGGCGAATCTGGCGGATACGCTCAGCATCGTGAGGCGTGGTGATAGAGCCTTCGACGAGCGATAGATCATAAGGACCCCGTACGGTTGCCCGGGAAGCTTCTAAGAAGTAAGCAATTTCAACAGCACCAGCTATAGCCAGCAATTCGTCTTCGCAGTCAAGCAGACTCAGCTGGCAGCCGTCGCAGGAAGCGAACTTCCAGACAGCAAGCTTGGGTTTGCGCCTAGCCATGGCGATCAGAGTTCACGGATGGTTAGCAGTCGGGCAACGCGGGCAAAGTCGAATACCGGTCCATCCTTACAGATGAACACTGGACCAAACTGGCAGTGGCCGCATAGACCGATGGCGCATTTCATGTTGCGCTCCATCGAAAGAAAGATGCGCTCCGCTTCCATCCCTCGATTCATCAGCGCTTTAGCGGCAAAGCGCATCATGATTTCTGGACCGCAAATGAAAGCAACAGTTTCCTCCGGATCGAAATGTGCCCTTGGCAATAGCGTAGTTACTACGCCTACGTGACCAAACCACCCTTTGCCTGCATGATCGACGGTCACCTCTACTTGCAGGTCGAAGCGGCCGCGCCAGCGTTCCAGCTCGCGCACGTAGAGCAGATCCCGGGGCGTTCGAGCGCCATAGAGCAGCACCACATTCCCATAGCGGCCGCGATGTCGCAATAGATGGTAGATGGCTGGGCGCAAAGGGGCTAGACCTATACCGCCAGCCATGACTACCACGTCGTACCCTTCAGCGGCTTCTACGGGCCAAGAACTCCCAAACGGTCCACGCACCCCAACTACGGCGCCAGGCTGTTGCCGACATAGCGCTGCACTGACTGCTCCGACTGCCCGAATTGTGTGCACCAAGCGTTCAGGGTGGGCCGGGTCACCGCTAATTGAGATAGGAACCTCGCCGACGCCGAATACATAGAGCATGTTGAACTGGCCCGGTTTAAACGGCATGCCCTCGCCCAGAAGTGGTTCCAGCTCCAGCGTACAGGTATCCTGCGTTTCGCGATGACGACGTACTACGCGCCAGCGGGCCGGTGTCATGGGCGCAGCCTGAGTGGCTATCAGGGAAGGTAGCGAGAGCGTTTCGGCCATAGCGGTTCAGGCGTGCAGCGGTTGACGTCGTGAGGCAGTCCCGTACATGTCGAGCAACTGCAGCCGAGTAGCTTGAAGGCGCTCGGCGATGATTTGCGCGAAGCGGCTGAAGATTTCGTAGCCCAGGCGTGGATCTTCAGCACATTTTTGACGAATGCAGGCGCCGTCGAAGGCCAGGGCACGCACAAGGGTAAGGGCTCGAGCGTCGAACTGATTCCGATAAGGAGGCACAAGCCAAGACCAGCCCACCACATCCCCTTCTCCGAGCGTCTGAATAGTAACGGTACCCCGATCGGGTAAATGCACCTCGATCGATACGCGTCCATACCGGATCAGGTAGAACTCAGCGGCCGGCTCGCCTTCACAAAAGATGTAGCTGCCCGCATTAAACCGCACATTGCGGGCGCATCCTGCGATCAGCTCGAGATAAGCCCCATCCAGCCCTTGGAAAAACGGGTGCTCGGCCAGCAGCTCAGTGAGCGGTCGTTTCGTGTTCATAATAGCGGCTTGGTTTGGGATTAGAACGGATGGCGGTCACCTCTTCGGTCAGATCGATTCCAACCGGGCACCAGGTAATGCACCGGCCACAGCCCACGCATCCCATAACGCCGAATTGATCGACCCAGGTAGCCAGTTTGTGCATCAGCCACTGGCGGTAGCGGGCGCGGGTGCTCTGGCGCACACTGCCACCGTGGATGTAGGAGAACTCCACCGAAAAGCACGAGTCCCAGCGCCGCACGCGTTCGGCTGTCTGTCCTGTCAGGTCGGTAACATCTTCGACCGTGTGGCAGAAACAGGTGGGGCAGACCATTGTGCAATTGGCACAGCTTAAGCAACGCTGGGCTACTTCATCCCATCGGGGGTGTTCGTAATTTTCATAGAGCAGCGCCTGCACCCCTTCTGTGTCGAGCTGGCGTCCCATTTGCTGCCCGGCTGCTTCAAGTAAGGCTTCAGCTGCTGCCAGTTCGTCTGGATGGGCTGTGCGATGAGGCAGTTCGGCCAGGACAGCGCGGCCTGCCTCACTTCCAACGGTTACCACGAAGTAGTGGCGATCGCGGTCGATCACTTCGGTTAAGGCCAGATCGAAGCCCGAGGTGGCACGGGGGCCTGTCTGCATCGAGGTGCAGAAGCAGGTGCCGCCAGGCTGGGTACAGTTGACGGCCACCAGAAACAACCGTTCGCGCACGGCCTGGTAGAACGGATCGACATACGGACCGCTAAGGAAGACGCGGTCCTGCACAGCAATGGCCGCCAGCTCGCAAGCGCGCACGCCGATGAAAGCATAGGCTTCGCCGGGTAGTGACATCTCCTCTACGGAAAACGTGTTTGCTCCGTTGCGCGTGGCGCGCCATAGCCGTAAGGTGGAAGGAAAAAGGAACTGTTTCCAGCTATGAGGTCCGACCGCGTATCCGAATAGGGCCTTGTCGTTGCGCCGGTGGAGGCGATAGGTGCCACCTTCTTGCTTATCGCTCCAACCAACAGGCAGGTCTTTGCTTTGCTGAATGCGGTCGTAAACGATGGCCCCCTCTCGCACCCGTGGCCCGATCAACGTATAGCCATGGCGTTTCAGCGCTTCAAGCAATGCGTCGAAGTCCTGTCGTTCCAGGACCCAGGTTGTTTCTGGATGCATCTTTAAAAGGCTTCGGATTGTTGCAGGTGCGTTTTGCTTTAAGTGATGTCAATGCGCCGGACCCGAGTGCGCATTACACTTCCAGCAGGCGCCCTTCGCACTTGCGTAGCAGGCGCTTCCATTCGCGGTTGACCTGCTCCTGCAGCTCATCGAGCAGGTGACGATTTTCCGGCCGAAGCAGGTGGCGGAAGCGTCCTTGTGTTTTAATCCACGCGGCAATTGGGAGCGGCTTACGCGGCTGGTAGTTCAGCCGGTAGGTGCCGTCGATTACCTCATAGAGCGGCCAGAAGCACGTTTCAACGGCCAGACGAGCGATCTCAACGGTCTGCGACGGGTCGTAGCCCCAGCCGCGCTGGCAGGGGGCCAGCACGTTGAGAAAGCTCGGTCCGTCTACTTGCACGGCCATTTGGATTTTGCGCACTAAGTCCTGCCAGTGAGAGATCGATGCCTGGGCTACGTAAGGTACATGATGGGCTACCGCAATCTCTGTCAGGTCCTTGCGCTGCTGGAGTTTGCCCAGGCTCTGCTCCCCTACGGGCGTTGTGGTGGTGTGGGCCAGCGGGGGCGTGGCGCCGCTTCGCTGGTTGCCCGTGTTCATGTAAGCCTCGTTGTCGTAGCAAATATAGGTAAAGCGGTGCCCGCGTTCCAGCGCGCCCGAGAGGGCTTGCAGACCGATGTCGTAGGTGCCGCCGTCGCCACCAAAGACGACAATGCGCACGTCTTCGGGCAGGTCGAAAGGAATCGGACGTCCATTCTGGCGTTTGCGGTGAAGCACCCGGAAGGCGGCTTCCACGCCGCTGGCGGCAGCGGCGGCGTTTTCGAAAGCGACGTGCAGCCAGGGTACATTCCAGGCTGTGGAGGGATAGCGCGTGGTGGCGACCTCCAGGCAGCCGGTCGCGTTGACTACCACCACAGGCGTGTCAATGGCATTCAATACGGTGCGTACCACCAGCGGCACGCCGCAGCCCGCGCAGAGCGAATGGCCACCCTGGAAGCGCAGCTCGCGCGCTTCGCGCTCGGCCAGCTCTTTGAGCGTCTTCAGGCGAATTGCTTCACCGTTGGCTTGAGGCTCGGTCATCATGGCAATTCCTTCCGGGTTAGGCGCGCACGCCCAGGTAGTGCATCGCAGCAGGCGTGCGTGGGTCCTGGATACGGGTTAGCGCTTCGGCAATCTGGATGGGCGTGACATCGCGTCCACCCAGACCATAGGCGAAGTTATAAAGGCGGGGCCGCTCGGCTTCGGGCAGGCCGTAGAGGGCCGCCGCGATCTCCGTAAAGAGCGGTCCCCAGCTTCCAAACGACAACGCCCGATCCATTACGGCTACCGCCTGTTTGCCGCGCAGCGCTTCGGCTACGGCAACATGCGGGAAGGGGCGGAAGAGCCAGGGCTTGAGCAGGCCCACCCGCTGTCCTTCGCTGCGCAGCGCATCGACGACCACTTTCGCTGTGCCGGCCGTTGAGCCCAGCACGACCACGGCAAATTCGGCATCGTCAAGCCGGTAGGTTTCATAGTATCCCTGATATTTGCGCCCCGTAGCTTCGGCGTAGGCCCGTTGCACTTCAGGAAAGACCTCCAGCACGCCCCGCAGGGCTTCGTCCTGTTGCCGCTTGTGCTCGTAGTAAAAGTCGGGCATGTCGAACGGACCTTGCGTGGTGGGACGCGTCGTGTCCAGCAGGGGGTAGCGCGGTTGATAGTGGCCCGCGAATGCCCGGGCGACTTCATCGGGCAACAATTCGACAGCTTCGGCCGAGTGCGTGAGTGTGAAGCCGTCCAGGTTGACGATCGCAGGGAGCAACACCCGCTGGTCTTCGGCCAGGCGAATAGCCATCAGTGTATAGTCGTAGGCTTCTTGACTGTTTTCCGTAAAGATCTGGATGGCGCCTGAATCGCGGGCCAGCATGGCATCGGAGTGGTCGCAGTGGATGTTGATCGGTCCGCTCAGCGCCCGGTTGCCCAGTGGCATCACAATCGGGCAACGCATGGAGGCTGCGATATAGAGCACCTCGATCATCAGCGCCAGCCCCTGCGAGGCCGTTGCCGTCATGACGCGGGCACCGGCCACTGAGGCACCTACGGCCGCGCTCATGGCCGAGTGCTCTGATTCGACGTTGATGATCTCGGTGTCGCAGTGGCCGTCGGCTACCATCTGCGCAAACTCCTCAATAATGGGCGTTTGCGGCGTAATAGGATAGACCGGCACGACGTCGGGCTCAATCTGGCGCATGGCGTGCGCCACAGCCTGCGCGCCCGTCAGCAACTGGGCGGCTTCGAGCCGAGGAGTGACCACGAGCGTCATGGCATCACCTTGGGTTGGGCGAGATCGAAGCGGTGGCCGGTTCAGGTGTGCCTTCAGGCACCATAGTCAGGGCGCCTGTTGGGCACATGACCACGCAGATCCCGCAGCCTTTGCAGTAATCGTAGTTAAACCCTTCCATCAGGCGATCGCGCACGACGATAGCCGGTTCCGGGCAGTGCGCCCAGCACAGCAGGCAATTCACGCAGAGTGCCTCGTTGAAGACCGGTCGTTCGTTGCGCCAGCCGCCGGTCTTCGGAAACCAGCGGATCTCGGGGGTGATGACGCCGCCGAGGGGCAATGCGTGGTAAGGGGGAAGCGCCTGGCTTCCTTCTGGGCGAGGACGGGGTGGCAGCGTCTCGGGCGCAACCGCATTGAGCACGACGGTTTCGTAGTAGCCTCGCCGGAGCGCCTCCAGGTTGGCTTTGACGACTTCCGGCCGGCGCTTGCCCAGAAACGTTTTCAGCGCATCTTCCAGGGTGGGTAGCTGGATGAATGGCAGCGTACTGACCAGGGCGCCCAGCAGGGGAACGTTGGCAAACCGAGAACCGGTTTCCTCGGCGATCGCCGCTGCATCGACGCACACAATGCGACCGGGATAGCCGGTTTGCTCCCGGATCGTCTCCGGCAGCCGCGTCGTGTTGATCACGAGCTCTCCGTCCGGCGCCAGCCCTTCGCACACGTCCTCCACTTCAAGCAGCGTTTCATCCAGCACGGCCACCCGGTGGGGCGTGTAGACGCCTGAATGAAGCACGATGGGGCGGTCGTCCAGTCGGTTGTAGGCCCTTACCGGAGCGCCGCTCCGCTCCGGTCCGTACTCCGGAAAGGCCTGGGCATACTTGCCACTGCGCAGCGCGGCCAGCGCCAGCACCTTCGAAACCGTGATGGCGCCCTGGCCGCCACGCCCGTGCCAGCGAATCTCCAGCATATCAGCCTTCCTCCTTCCCGTCGGTTACCGGCGAGGCGACGTTAAGGCGGGGTTTGATGAAGCGATCGATGGCGCGAGCCGCCAGTTTACCCTGCTGTACGGCCTCGACCACCGTACCCCCACCGTTGACGCAGTCGCCGCCGGCAAACACCCGGGGATGACTGGTGCGGAAGTTTTCGTCCACCCATACGCGCCCGCGTTCCAGCCGCAGCCCCTGCAGGCCGGTCAGCAGGTCGGTACGGGGTTGTTGTCCGATGGCGAAGACAACGGTGTCGGCAGGCACTACGAATTCGGTCCCTTCGACCACCTGAGGCCGTGGACGTCCACCTGACGGATCCGGCACCAGGCGGGTTCGGACGCACTCGACGCCGGCGACCCGCACCTCACCCAGCAGCCGCACCGGCATCGTCAGCCACTCGAATTGCACCCCTTCTTCATAAGCAGCTTCTACCTCGTGCCGAAAAGCCGGCATTTCGGCCTCCGTGCGCCGGTAGAGTACCGTTACGTGCCGAGCGCCCAGCCGTACGGCCTCGCGGGCCACGTCGATGGCTGTGTTGCCTCCGCCGATCACCACCACGCGATCGCCGATCGGTGGTGGATTCTTTGCCTTGATGCGTTCAATGAAGCGCAGCGACGGCCATACGCCCTCCAGATCGACACCTTCCAGTTCCAGCGGCATGTCGCCATCCATCCCGACCCCCAGGAACAGCGCATCATGCCGCGCTTCGAGATCAGCCAGTGACAGGTCGCGGCCGATCTGCGTGTTAAAGCGGAAGGTGACGCCCAGGCGATGGATCGCTTCGACCTCCTGGGGGATGGGGTCGACCATCTGCTTGTAGGGCGCAATGGCCGAGATGATCAGCCCGCCAGGATGCGGTGCAGCCTCATAGACCACCACTTTGTGGCCCAGACGCGCCAGCTCGGCCGCGCAGGCTAACCCTGCCGGTCCGGCACCTACAACCCCAACGCTGAGCGGTTGGCGCACCCGTCGGATACATGGAAGGAGCTCGACACCTGCGTCCAGTGCAGCATCTGTGGCGTAACGCTGCAGGCGGCCGATGGCCACAGGCCGCCGTTTCTCATGTGTCAGCACGCAGGCGCCCTCGCAGAGCACTTCCACCGGACAGACGCGCGCGCAGGTACCACCCAGCACATTGGCTTCAAAGATGATCCGGGCCGAAGTCAGCGGATCCCCTTCACGGATAGCCCGAATGAAGCCGGGAATGTCGATGTGCGTGGGGCAGGCTTCAATGCATGGAGCCGGTCGCCCATCCCGTCCACACTCCAGGCAACGCGCAGCCTCAAGAAGGGCCTGGTCGTCTGTCAGGCGGGGGCACTCCTCTTCGTAAACCGTACGAATATTTGCCGTCAGTTCCATGATACGGCCTCCGGTTGGTGGCACTTCGTACGGCGGCTGCCCCGCCTCTTGAAAGAGGCGCTTCGGCGTCGCCACTGTTACTGACTACAAGATCGATCAGTTGTTGCACTTGGCAAGTGCTAAATGGCAAAATAGATGTGAATAGAATGGCAAAAAAATGTGTGCAATTTTTGTATCATAATACATTGGTTAACCAGGTAATCCAGGTCGCCAAGCCTTCGCCGGTGCGGCAGGAAAGTTCAAAGACGGGCGCCTGCGTAAGCGCACGAAGATGGGCATCGAATTGACTGCGATCGAAGTCGCACAGTGGAGCCAGGTCGAGCTTGTTGAGTACAACCGCATCGCTGCGGACAAAGATGGCCGGGTACTTTAACGGCTTGTCGTGGCCTTCGGCCGCGCTGACCAGGCCCACGGTATAGTGGGCACCGAGATCCCAGTGAGTAGGGCAGATCAGATTCCCGACGTTCTCGATAAAAAGTAGGTCAAGGCTCTCGAGGTTGAGTTTTTCGAGCGCTTCAGCGATCATGCGGGCTTCCAAGTGGCAGGTGCCTCCGGTGTTGATTTGGACAGCGTCACAAGCACCTGCCTGGAGTACCTGCTGCGTGTCGATACTGCCGGCAATGTCGCCTTCGAGTACGCCAATCCGGTAGCGATCGCCCAACTGCTCGATGGTGCGGCGAATCAGGCTGGTCTTGCCGGCGCCCGGGGCGGCTATCAAATTGAACACGCGCACCCCAGCTGCGTCGAAACGCTGGCGCAATTGGCGGGCCAGCGCGTCGTTGTCGGCCTGCACCCGGCGGGCCACCTGAATAACCTTGACTTTGGGGTCCATAGCGTTTTCAAAGGAGAACGGCAGTAGCTGCAATTAGGATCAGCCCCACATACCGGACGACATAGATGGCCTGGTAGCGGTGGAGGAAGCGTCCCGTGCTGTAGCCGCCGCCTACCAGCAATGCTGTGCTTAGCAAGAGGCCGGTTGCGTAGCTTAGTCCAGCACCTGGAAGGATTTCTGTACCATGCACGTGCCCGTGCGCCAAACCAACCAGCGCAACCAGCAGCAGGCTGAAGGCAGCCGGCGTACGTAGCAGCAAGACCAGCGCTACACCAAGCAAGAGCACCGAGACCAGGACGCCGGTTTCGGTAGCCGCCGCAGGCCAGAAGGCACCCAGCGGTAGTCCGGCCAGCAGGGCTCCCAGAAAGACAAGGGGCAACCGTCGTCCAAACGGATGCGCCTGCAGGGCCGCCCAGAGCCCTATCCCCAGCGCGGCCAGGATGTGATCCAGACCCGTCAGGGGATGCATCAGGCCGTAGCCGAAACCTGCCGTAGGATCAATGCCGGTATGTGCCAGCGAGGGAATAGGTGTTGCAGCCAGCAAAATTAGAAGCCAGCTCCCTGAAGCTACCGGACGCGCAAGATCAGACCGTGTCATGACAGCTAGAGAATTTGGCGTCTATGAAAGGGCTCCTTTAGCGAAGAAAGCTCCTTTTCGACGGTGCGCAAGGGCGTCGGGAGTAATCCTCCAAAAAATCACAAACAGCAGCGTGAACAGGGCAGGCGCGGAATCCCGCTACACGCCCAACCGGGCCGCCACATCCTCGTAATTCGGGTCTTCGGCGTAGAGTTTCTCAAGCTCACTGCGTGCCTTCCGGTCCTGGCCAAGGCCCTCGTAGACCAGGGCCCGCTCGTACCGGAGCGCCCGGAGCAGTTCTTCGGACCGGCCCTTCTTTCGGCGCAGGGCGGCCGTCAGGGTATCCCGGGCAGCCGTCAGGAGGCCGAGTCCGCGCAGGGCCCGGGCCTTGTACAAGAGGAGAGCGGTGTGAACCGGCGTCTCATTCTCGGTGCCCTCGGCCAGCTTCACCACCCTTCGGAAGACGTTCGGGTCGTCCGGGCGGGCGGTGAGGAGGAGTTCCGCAAGGGAGAGCTTCACCACCACGTCCTCGGCCTCGAGCTGCTGCAAGCGTTCCAGGCAGGCCATGGCCTCTTCCCAGCGCTCCTGACGCTGATAGACCTCCACTAGAGCCAAAAGCACCCCCCGGAGATCCGGGCCCACGTGCGCCACGACTTCGTCGGTGATGGGCAGACTGATCCTGGCGGAGATGCCGTACCTGGAGAAGTAGCGGCCCAGATGGTTATGCTTCTCGGCAGCGGTCTCCAGATAAGTCCCAGCCACTTCGAGCCGCCCCTGTTTGAGCGCCAGGAACCCGGCAAGGAATGCGCCGTCGGCCAGGTGGGTGGCCTTCTTGAGGTGGGCCAGGGCGTTCTCTTCGTCGCCCAGGGCCAATGCCCGCAAACCATCCACCAGGGCCTCCTCGTCGTCTGGCGTGAGGAGCCGCTTGAAGAACCCCAGCGTCAGCCGGTCTTTAGGGCGGATCTTCGGGACGGCCGGAAGGGAGTCGGGCGCATTGCCTCCTGATTTCCCCCCGGAAGCGCCACCGTGTAGAAAAGGCCCGTTCCCGGAAGGCCCACCGTGACCCGCTTGCTCCGCGGACCGAGGGTCAGCTTCGCCCCCCGCGGCCCGAAGGAGAGAGAGCCGCCTGACTTGCTCAGGTTCAGGGTCACGCCCGGTGCGATCCTGATGCGTCTCCAGAAGCGAAAGCCCATGATTTACCTCCCGTAACCGTTGACAGGATTTCCCCACGCGTACGATCAAGCCCTGTTCCAGGCCGTACCGTACCGCCACCCATCCCCCCATGCGTTTAACACCATTTCCTGGCCTGCACCTTGCCGGACACCGTTCGCCAGCCGAGGACCAGGAGGGCGCCTGCCGACGTCTTCCACCTCAAGCCAGATCAGGAATCCCGTCCTTGGGTACTGGCCGGCACCGCATGCGCCTGCAGAGGAAGCGCTTGGGCCTCACGCGCTTCCTCTCGAACCGTGTGCAGGGCCGTAATTCTTCTTAAATCAACGAGAAAAGCAAAGACCCCACCAGGTCATCCCGGCGGGGTCTTGCGTTAACCAGGCACTGCCAGACTCAACGGATTGAAAACGGTGCTCCTCGGGCAGGGCTCGAACCTGCAACCCCCTGGTTAACAGCCAGGTGCTCTGCCAATTGAGCTACCGAGGAGTGAGAGTGGTCGCTAAATTACAACGGCTGTTTGGCCGCCGTCAAGCGGTTTGTTTGTGCTTGACGGCCTTTTCAAACGCATAAGGCCTGCTTGAGGTTCTCGCCGTCTCTTTGTATTAAGGTCGAGAAAAGGCCGTGAAAGACGTGTGCGGGAACTTGCAAACAGGGTTGTGATTTGTTATCATCGCTTGCCACTATGCCCGGGTGGCGGAACTGGTAGACGCGCATGATTCAGGGTCATGTGGAGGTAACTCCGTGGGGGTTCGAATCCCTCCCCGGGCACTCCAAAGGGGCCCAAGCTATAGATAGGCTTGGGCCCCTTGTTTTATACCCTGGGGACAGGGCGTCTTATATAGGCCTGCACATCTTGGTCCGTCGTCAGTGCCAGCACGACCCATCCATTCACGGCAGCCAGTGTGGGATGCCTGCCGATAAACGTCAGCGCTTGGAGCGTGTCCGGAGTAGCGGTTTGGGTAACCGCTTGCAGTCGCACCTGCGACTGCAAGGGCATTTCCCATGCTGCCCATAACTGATTCCCGTCCCATGCCAGGCGCATTTGGGCTACTGGCACAGCTTGAGCAAAGGGGTAGGCCGTTGAGGTCGGGTTTAGCTGAGGATTCAAGCGGCGATACCAAACTCCTGTCCGTTCCGAAGCTCCTGTATACCAGGCCACATGCAGCTGATGCCGATTATCAACGGCTAAGGCTGGACCTACATGTGGGCAGCCGTCAAGTACCCAACCATCGGTTTCTACGCGTACAGGTTGGGAGAAAGTCTGGCCTTTGTCATGCGAAACGGCTACGACGATATCGCGCACGTTGCCTGGAAAAACCTTGCGCCAGGCTACATAGAGCGTTCCCTGGGCATCGACTGCAAGGGCTGTACGACAGCAAGGACAACTGGTCGAATCCACAATAATGCTTGAATCAAAGGTGCAGCCATCGAGGGAACGGGCTATACGGATGTCGGGACCAGCAGGCCCTGCTTCATGATGGTGCATCGAGGCATTTGCGCGTTGGGCATCGAGCCGACGAGCATCAATCCAGGAAACGTACACGCTGCCATCAGGTCCAATAGCCAGGTCATGGAAGGTATGGCTTGAAGGTGGCCCCGCAGCGTCGTCGTTGACCAGGCAAGGCGGTGCGAAGGTGCGGCCTCCGTCGGTCGATCGAGCCAAATACAGATTGCTGGCCGGAAAACGCCGCCCAGGAACCGAAATGCGGTTGCTCCACAGCACGTAAACGGTGCCGTCAGGGCCTACGCGGACCTGAGGGGGCGCTTGAGCATGCAGATTGCCCAGGCCCCGCTGCGGGTGAACGCGTACCGGCGGCGAAGGGACTGAATCACCAGCGGCCATACGTGCCAGATAAACGTCTATCAGGCTATCCCGCAGAGCCGCCCAGCTCCAATAAATCGTGTGCGTCCGCGGATCTATCGCTGTTGTGATGGCTCCCACACGGCCGGTATCCAGGCGTACGTGTAGAAAGTCGGTTAGCTCAGGGGCTGAAGGCACGGTGCTTGAACAGCCGGCTTGTAGCAACAAGCCGATAAGCCCAAATTTTAAAGACCGCATGGCAAATCGGGGTTTGATAGAAAGGTGGGGTACTGGAGAAGCACCCCACCTTCCCGTGTTCATTGTAAACGGTATTGCAGGCTTAGATAGAACGTGCGCGGCATGGCCGGCGAGAACTCTGCGCCACGTACCGGATGGTAGGTAGCGCGTTCGGCGTAGTGCCGATCAAGCAGATTTAGGATGCGCCCTGAAAGGCTTACGCGGGCATGCAATGGTAGGCTAAGTCGTAGATTCGCCACATGGTAGCCTGCATACTGTGTCGTGTTCGCCGCATCCATCCAGTAAGAGCCCACGCGGCGCCACTCTAACATGAGTAAGCTTCCTTTCCAAAACGAGGGTGTGTAACTCAAAACCAAACTGGCAAGCCCGCGGGGTGCGATTTCGATTTCGTTGCCACTCAGATCACCCTGGGGTCCCCTTTCCCAAGAGACATACCAATGGCCGCTATACGACCATGCGGCTTCAAGTTGGAGGACCTGGACTGGTTTAAGTCGCAGCGACAGCTCTATGCCTCGATGGCGCGTATGCCCCACATTGCCAACCTGGCTAACGCCTTGGGCATCAACGTACGATACAATATCGTTGCGTTTTTCAAGCTGATAGCCTACAAGCTCATAAGCTAGCCGATCCCCTATGAGGAATCCGCGAACGCCCAGCTCAAATTGATCGGCTCGTACAGGTTCCAGATGCGTGGTATTGAAGGTCGCACCCTGCCGGAAAAGCTGCCCTTCGGAAGGCACACGGAAAGCATGGCGATAGGAGCCAAACACCGTCAGAGCACGATCTAGGCGATACACCAAGCCCAGCTTGGGGCTGGCATGCAGGAATGTCCGGCTGGTGTCGGCCGCACGCCGGTGGCGGCCTGTAGTAACCACGCTAAGTCGGTTGTCGTAGTCGTACCGCGCCCAGTCCAAGCGCAGACCTGCGCTTAGTTCTAAGCGTTGACTTAGTTGTACTTCGAGCTGGGCATAGGGAGCAGCTTGCCAGAACGTCACATGGTAGTCATAGAGGGTATCTGCGAGGGTATAAGCGGTAAAAATTTGGCCCTCACGGGTGGGACGCACGCGCTGCTCAAAGTGACTTCCCGGACTGCTTTCGAGATCAACTCCGGTGGTCAGCTGTAGCTGTTCCGGCCGCAGCGCGTAATGGTAGCGTACCATAAGGCCCAGGGAGCGGTGGCGTAGATCCCAAATGGCTGGGTCAAACGCCAGCGTCCAGTTGGGCAATAGCTCGGTGATGTTGTAGCGCACATAAGGCGTCAATCCTAAGCGGCTGCGCGCCGTTTGATAGGTATAGGCCGTCGAGAGGCGAAAGGCCCAAACGCGACGATACGAAATCGGCGTATAGTTTAAGCGCGGGTTGTGTTCAAAGTCCTCCGCTGAAAGCGCCGAAGACCCAGCCGGATTTTGGTCGATATGAGAAAAGACGGCGATGGTGCTTATACGCGCGCGTCCGTCTGCCCTCCGCCAATCCCACCGAGCTATGACGCTTTGCCGCGTATAGCGGGTGGCTTCACGCCAACCGTCGGTACGCGTCACGTTAGCGTCAAGGCGTAGCCCATGGGCTCTAATTCGGGTTCCGGCACTAAACAGGGCACGACCATAGCCATATGAGCCCCCTTCCACCTTACCTTGAAGCAAAGGCCGATCCGGCGGGGGAGGCGTAGAGACGTTGACCACAGCTCCAACAGCATCGCTGCCGTAGAGCGCTGTCCCCGGTCCCTTGATGACCTCGACCGCCTCAGCTTGGGGAAGGTTGACCTCGTAGAGTGCATTGTGGTTGAAAAAGCCGGTTGAGCGAATGGGGATGCCATTTTCTAAGTACAGGTAGACCGGATCGGTGGTGAGCGGCTGGCGGATAGCTGTCAGATGTCCTTCGCCTGTAGGCGTCATAAGCCAAACCCCAGCCAGCCGATTAAGCAGCTCAGCTGGATGCGAAGCCCCAATCGAGGCAATAGCTTCCTGGCGTAGCAGTCCCACCGAGGCTGCTACGTCTGTTCGCGATTGGGGCAATCCGCTGGCTGCCACCACGATTTCCTCCATCCCTACGGTTTGTTCCGTTAAGGCTATCGCCAACTGCGTGGTCACGCCTTCATGGAGTACAACAGATTGACGGTAGGGAGCAAAGCCTAAAAAGCGGACCGTTAGCGTGTACGTTCCGGCCGGTAGATTTGTCAGCCGAAAATGCCCCGCAGCGTCAGTCGTGGTGCCTCGGGCAAGTTCTTCGAGCACGACATGGGCACCTTGAAGCGGCGTTGTAGCATGCGCAACGCGTACGCTGCCTTCCAAAATTGCCGCAGACTGCGCGTGAGCTGAAGCAAATAGGCACAGCAGTCCGAAAGCGATCATCAAGTATCGCATAAACCGTCTGGTTGGTTTTCGTTGCAATGGACACAGCAAGCCCTTCTGCCACCAAAAAGGCAGCAAAACGAGGTCTTGAAGGAAGTGCTGGTCGCTAAGCGACCGTTTGACCAACCAGACGGGGAGGATGGAAAATGTCTACCGTGAGGCGAAGAGGGCAAACGATTTCACTACGGGTAAGCCGCTCGGGCGCTCTTCCTTCCGGACAAGCTATAGCGCATCCTGCAGGAAGTACCCAACGATCGACCACCATGCTGAACACCTGGGCTGGCGCATCGTGGCGGCAATTGCACACCAGGAACGCAATTTCACCAAGACCAGCCACCTGTACGGTAACTCCGGTTTGGGTATGGTGGGCATGGTGCGGACAAGCAACAATGCCCGGTGCAGCAGCAGCTTCCTGATGATGGCAGGCAAAGAATACCGGACTCTCCGGCAACGAAATGACCAGCGGCACCTGCTGCCCTAAAAGCAGCAACATAAGACCGCTCGCCAGGAGTCGCTGCCCGTGATTCCGGTACATGGTCCGCACGTAATCTAAACACGAACTAAAGTAAAGTAGGCTACAGGGTAATTCAAATGAATTTAGATAAAAAAGTCCGCTTTACAATTTTGTTTTCCTAAGCGGAACACAAGGAGCCCAAAGTTTGTCTTATCGAAAAACTTCAATAATATGATCACTCTTCCTGATAAGTTCATGGAAGTAGAGCACTTATCATCAGGCTGCTGCCAGGCGCCGCGTGCGTTGCCTTTGGCAAAAGAGGCGTTACGCGCGCGGGCGCAACAGTTTAAGGCGCTGGGGCATCCCGTGCGGTTGCAGATCGTAGCCATGCTGGCGCAAGCAGCAAAGCCATTGTGCGTGTGCGACATCGAAGCGCATTTTGAGCTGAAGCAGCCTACAATTTCACACCACCTGCGTTGGCTGCGGGAGGCAGGCTTGTTGGTTGCAGAGACGCGTGGGCCGTATACGTACTATCACCTTAAGCCTCAAGCCCTTGCAGCGGTGGGGGAGTGGCTTCAGCATTTGGCTGCATAAATTTTTTTTAACCAACCTATCGAAGAACGTCTATGAGTCAAGCCCTAATGCAGGTGCTGCCGGCTAGGCCTAACGAATGGCCGGCAGTGCGTCAGCTTTTGCGCAGCTGTCATCTGACTGACGAAGGTGTTGCGACACAGCTGGATCGCGTGCGCGTGGTACGTCTGCAAGGCCAGGTGGTGGGGATGGCCCTGCTGGAGCGCTATGCAGATGGCGGGTTGCTGCGGTCGGTTGCCGTCGATCCTGCCTGGCAGGGTCAAGGCATTGGGCGACGGCTGGTTAAAGCCATGCTCGAAGAGGCCCGCCGGGAAGGCCTGTACCAGGTGTTTTTGCTTACGGAAACGGCTGCTGCTTTTTTTGCCCGCCTGGGCTTTGAGCCGATCGATCGCAAGGCTGTTCCGCTTTCCATACAGCAGGCATCGCAGTTTACGCACTTATGCCCGACAAGCAGTCAGGTAATGCGCATTTTTTTGTCTGAACCAATCGACCAACATCGATAAAAGCCATGACGAAATCTGATCTAAAGAAAGTGGTGCAAGCCTACTACGGGCAAATTGCACAAGAGCACACCCCGTGTTGTACAACCTCATGGGGGTGTGATGCCGGGTATGCAAAGGACGTGTTGGCTGCAGTGCCCGCTGAAGCCCAATTAGGCCTTGGGTGTGGTAATCCGTTGGCTTTAGGGGAATTGCCCCGTGGGGCTACGGTGCTGGACTTGGGTTCAGGAGCGGGGATAGATTGCCTCATTGCTGCCCAACAGGTAGGGCCAGAAGGCCAGGTTATCGGAGTGGATTTGACGCCTGAGATGGTGGCATTGGCTCAAAAAAATGCCCGAAAAATGGGCGTGCACAACGTCACCTTTATCGAGGGGGATATTGAAGCTTTGCCGCTACCAGACTGTTCAGTTGATGTTGTGCTTTCCAACTGTGTGATTAATCTGGTTCCAGATAAAGCGCGGGCATTTGCCGAAGCCTTTCGGGTGCTTCGACCGGGAGGATGGTTACTGGTGGCCGACTTGGTGCGCCAGGGAGCGCTGCCAGAGCATTGGGAAGGCGACCCAGAAACCTATGCCCGTTGCCTGACCGGCACGATTCCTGAAGCAGACTACCTATTGGCTATTGAGACGGCTGGTTTTGTGGTCGAGCAGGTGATGCGTGCGGATGCCGAAGGCCCAATCTTCTCGCTTCAGGTTCGCGCCCGCCGTCCGCTGTAGGAAATTACCGTACAGCTTTTAGCAGCTTTGGCTGACAGGCGATCGCAAAAATCCCGTTTACCTTTTGGGGCAAATAACACATATCTTGTTATAACAGGTTGATAATAAAACTGAACAGCTAAGCGTTATGAGCTCTCAAGCGCATTATGAGGTGGTTATTGTAGGTGGGGGAACAGCAGGACTGACGGTCGCTGCACGGTTGCGTCGAGCCAAAAATCCTCCCCAAGTAGCCATTATCGAACCTTCTGCCCAGCATTACTACCAGCCGCTCTGGACGCTTGTTGGTGCAGGTGTTTTTCCAGCAGAAGCTTCGATGCGTAACGAGGCGGACTACATTCCTGCTGGAGCCACCTGGATTCAGGACCGTGTTGTGGCGCTTGATCCAGATAATGATCAGGTGCATACAGCCAGTGGCCAAACGATCCAGTACGACTATCTTGTGCTGGCACCGGGTATTCAACTCGACTGGGATAAAATTCCTGGCCTTAAGGAGTCATTAGGTAAGTACGGGGTGACAAGTAACTATGCATATGAGTTGGCGCCTTACACCTGGCAGGTCATGCAGCAGCTTAAGCCAGGCGATCGGGCGCTCTTTACGCAGCCCCCAACGCCGGTTAAATGTGGGGGAGCGCCCCAAAAGATCATGTATCTAACGGCCGATCACCTGCGTCGTCGGGGTATCTTAGACCAGGTAGAAATCCACTTTTTCTCGCCGGGTGTAGTTATCTTTGGGATTCCTGAATTTGCTCGAACGCTGGAGCAAGTCATTGCGCGCTATGGCATTCACTTTCATTTTCGGCATGATTTGGCCGAAGTGCGCGGGCCGCAGCAGGAAGCCGTTTTTCACTTAAAGGATGAAAAAGGCCAAATCCTCGAAGAGCGGGTTTTCTCGTTTCAGATGCTGCATGTGGTGCCACCGCAAAGCGCACCGGATTTTATTAAACAGAGCAAAGTAGCCAACGCAGACGGTTGGGTTGACGTGGACAAATACACAATGCAGCACGTGCGCTATCCCAACATCTTTGCGTTGGGAGACGCGGCGGGCACGCCCAATGCCAAAACCGGTGCGGCCGTACGCAAGCAAGCGCCTGTTGTTGTGCACAATCTGCTGCAGCTTCGGGAGCACGGAATGCTGGTAAACCCTAAGCACTACAACGGCTACAGCTCATGTCCACTTGTAACCGGCTATGGAAAGCTTGTGCTGGCCGAATTTGACTACGACAACCGGCCTATGCCGTCGTTTCCGTTCGATACCACGAAGGAGCGGCGCTCGATGTATCTGCTCAAAAAGTACGTGCTTCCTTGGATGTACTGGAACCTCATGTTGCGAGGGAAGGCTTAGAGGTTTTTTGCGGAGCGCTTGCCAGATATTGACCCCGCAACCAGCAGCTGTTCTGGGTGAAGGAACTTAGAGTACAAGGGGGCCTTCTGGCAGGAAGCCACCGGAGAAGTAAAGGAGGAGATAGCATTTTAAGGTGGACAGGTGGGAGACCACAGGGACGGAGACAGAGCCGCGTGTGATGAGATCTTAGGCTTCGTTTTCGTAGATTGCGCCTTCACCAGGAGACCGATGGCCCGACGCTACGAATTGCGTGATCAGCAGTTTGCGCTGATCAAAGATATGCTTTCACAGCCCAAGACGACCCGCCGGGCCGCCCTCGCCGCGTGATCTTGAATGGCATCTTCTGGGTGTGTTGCTCCAGCGCAGGCTGGCGCGATCTGCCCGAACGCTTCGGCCCCTGACAGACCGTTTACGACTTGCGACTGCTCGAGGCGGGCACGCTGGACTTGGAGCCCTGCTTTGCCAGTTCGACCACGGCGGGCTGGAAAAAATCTTGACGCCAGGGCGAACGCCGACAGGCAGGGCCACAGGCGGGGTGATTTTACGACAAAGGTGCACCTGCTGTGCGAAGGGCGACTGCGCCCTTGTCGGTGCACCTGAGCGCCGGGCAACGCCACAACAGGCTGCAGTTTGTGTCGACGTTTGAGGCGGTCTCGGCGGGGGTGCTGGCGAAGGCGCTCGTGGCAGATCTCAGTTCCGGGCAGCGCGGCGATTCGGTCCCAGCTAAGCCGTCGGAGCATCGAGCCAGTCCACGCGACGGACTACCGTTGCTGCAAGGGTCCTGATTGGTCAGCGAAAGGCGCGTGGTTGATTGGCTTTGCGCTGACGATGGTCAAGCTCGTATGCATTCGGCTCATCTTTAAACGCCATTTTTCAGACACTGCTTAGTTTTTCTTGATTGAACAGGAGAAAGGAGGTGCGAATGTCTTTGTTAGAACAGAAGGTAACCAGCCGTAAAATCTACACATGCTCTTCGCCACCAATCGGCAGTGAGCGAATGCGGACGCGGGTTTCTTCAAAGACAACTATACTTCCACGCTCCAGAGCCTCCTGCATTGTACGCAAATTCGCCAATAAAAGCGCCACCTGTTTTTCAGGATGTCGCCCTGAGCTTAGTCGAAAGAGAATGACAGAAGGCTTGCTTTCTTTTCGCATTGCCAGTAGGGTGCTAAAGTCAGTATCTGCAGAGATGAGGACGCGACCCTCTACAGCAGCTTTAGCGAAGATTTCTGCGTCGCCAGCGGTTTGCATCTCATAATCGCGCACATGTACTGCATCATGCCCGGCTTTCCGTAAGCCTTCTGCTACAAAAGGTGACAATGCGTTATCCACCAGGAACTTCACGGAGTCCTTACTAATGGGAGTTCACGCTCACGTACTGCTTCAGCAGCATATCGTAGCGCTTCTCGAATATCCTCAGGTTCCAAATCAGGAAAATTTCTAAGAATTTCCTCTTCAGTCATGCCGTCGGCAATCATACCCACAACCGTTGCCACGGGTATGCGCAAGCCGCGGATGCAGGGTACACCACCCATTTGATTGGGATTGACGGTAATTCGTGTAAATCTCATCGGCTCGTCTTCTGTTTTGGATGTGCTTGGTGCCCAGTGATTTAAGAAATAGACATGAACAGGCTTCTGTTCCCCGAGCATTGCTCTGCTGCAGGTAGCTCTACGTCAGAACCTCGCTTTTCCGTTGGTAGACGGGGTGCAAAAGGTGGGCGTGCTACGGGGGTTCGTGCCAGCAACGGATCAGAGCCTCGCCCTCTTTATCGTTAAAACGACGAGCTTGAGCCTTTTCTAAACAGCTATAGGAGATGGTTGCTCTCGTCCAGAAGCGGTGCGAACATTTTTGCGCTGGGCGATGCAGCCGGCACGCCCAATGCCAAAACCGGTGCGGCCGTACGCAAGCAAGCGCCTGTTGTTGTGCACAATCTGCTGCAGCTTCGGGAGCACGGAATGCTGGTAAACCCTAAGCACTACAACGGCTACAGCTCATGTCCACTTGTAACCGGCTATGGAAAGCTTGTGCTGGCCGAATTTGACTACGACAACCGGCCTATGCCGTCGTTTCCGTTCGATACCACGAAGGAGCGGCGCTCGATGTATCTGCTCAAAAAGTACGTGCTTCCTTGGATGTACTGGAACCTCATGTTGCGAGGGAAGGCTTAGCGGACGTTTTCGACGCGGAGCGCACGCCACTTGTCAAATACACGGGCAAAGCTGGCAGCTAGTTCAGGTGTAGGACCTTCGCGTCGGATTTCAGGCTGGCCGATTGGAGGTAGGCCATTTGGAAAGCGAATGGTGATGCGGCTGTAGCGACCGTCGCCGTGGCCAATATAACATTCGGGGGTCGGTAGGTGGGGTCCTGTATAGCGCGCCACTCCGAGACGGTCTAAGACGGCATCGGCAGCCGTTAATCCTTGGGCTGTAGCTGCCTCAGCGGCGCGGGGCAACAGCGTTTGAGCAGCATCGCCTACGACGAACAGGCCGCGCTCTGTTGTTTCCATCCGTTCATCTACAGGCACCAATACGCCTGGCTCTGGAAGGGCCGCCAATATCGAAGCCCGCGTGTGTGGTGGAATAACCACTGCCAGGTCATAGGCCAAGCGCAGACCATCGGTAAAGGCCAGCTCACGCTCGGTGGAAGCGGGCCAGTCAGGTCGGTGACCGAGCCGTACTTCGACGCCAGCTTCTCGACAAGATTGAAGCAGAAACTCGGGAATGCCATGCCCTAATGTAACCAGGGGGGCTTCTTCAGGCGTGGTCAGTGTGATTTGCACGTTGCGTTGCTGCTGGCGATAGAAGGCTGCCAGTTGCATGGCAAGGCTGTATGGGGCCGGTGGACAGCGGTAGGGCAAGCTGGAGATCACCACCACAAGGCGACCGCTACGCAGATGTACGACGGCTTCGCGTGCAGCCTCTGCCGTTGAAGGACTCCAGAAGGCGAACATGTTTGGCTTTTGGGGCACGGCGGTCAGATCTAGGTACAGACCGGGCGCCGCGATGACCACATCGGCCTCTAGCGTGGGTCCGTCGGACAGCACCACGCCCTGGCCGGTGGCCCGTTGCACCTCGCCACTTTGTACGTTGACACCACGCAACTGAACTGGTGTGCGCCAGTGGTGGGCAGGTGCTTCGCCCAGTGCGGTGGCGATGGTGCCCGCTAAGAATTCAGCCGTGCCATCACGCTCGATGAGCACAATTTCTACTTGACCGGCTGCACGGTCGCGTAAGCGTCGGGCCGCTGCGATGCCGCCAGGCCCGGCTCCAATGATGACTATGCGTCGTCGCATGGAGGTTGAGAACTCCTGTAAACTGCAGTGGTTAAGTAAATAACGCTAAGCAAAAAAAAACCATGATTATTCTGTATCGGCGTATTGGTGATCACGAAAGCGCGGCCCTCGAAGAGCAGCTCCGGGAGTTGGTCTTAGCGCATCGGGTTATACAGCTTGCCGGAGAGGCTGCTCTTCCGGATGGTTCAATACCCACTGCCTGGCCTGTGCTTGAGCTAGGTCATCAGCGTTACGAAGGACTTCATGCCGTGCAAGCCTTTTTGGAAGAACTGGCCCATGAGGTCTTGTTGAATCGTCAGTTTCAGTCCGATGCCTGCTACCTGGATCCTGATGATCCTTCGCATTGTCTTTAAGTTACCCGTTGCCAGACTAAGCGCACGGTAGCCGCTAGGCCTTGATGGCCTGAGCCTTCTTGTAAGGTGGGCATAGCATTTTCCAGCAGGTGGATGCCTTCAGGAGCAAAATACCGCCGTAGCTCCTCGGTCGTTACCATCCAGGTTGGATCGGGAGGACCGCCGCTTGTATAGCCCTCGGTCCGCTGTTCGGGACGGAACCATTCGGCAATGAGGTGGCCGCCAGGGCGCAAAATGTTCTGGATCAGGGTGTAGAGCCCGGGACGTGCCTCAGGTGGCAAGTGGAGAAACGTAATCACTACAGCATCCCATGTTCGCTCAGGTTGCCATTGTGTGACATCGGTCTGGATCGTTTCAACGATGACGTTCTGCTGTGCAGCCAAACGGCGCGTTTTTTCCAAACCGGCCTCGGCATAGTCTAAGGCCGTTACGCGAAAGCCCTGGCGAGCAAGCCAGACGGCATTGCGGCCTTCGCCTGCACCCAGTTCGATTACTTCATCACCAGGTCGTAGGTAATGTAATGTTACTTGGGCTAAGAAAGCGTTCGGCTCGGTGCCGTAGAAGAACGTCGGGCTCGCAAAGCGTTGATTCCAGGATTCAGGGTGCATCCCAAAACAACTCGGTGATTGATTGATGAGACCAGCGTATGTTGTGGGCGGCTTGGCCCGGTGGCTGGCCGCGCTGGCTCTCAGCGGACGTATAAGGAAATAAATCTACTTGCCCACGTTTTTCAAAAACAGCCTTAAGAGTCTTTTGACTGCCTCATTTATAGCACTCATCCTCTAAGGGCATGCCGGGGTGCGCAAGTCGGCTTCGGCCTGTATCCTGAGTCACAGGTGACGATGCGGCAGTGTTCAAGCTTAGTAACTTAGAGCCTTGCGCTCGACGAACATTCCGCGCTTAGCGCTCCACTTCGGCACCAGCCCGAGCTAAATCCTCAAAGCCGCCAATATTGTAGAGCTGGCGGAAGCCCATCTCACGCAGGATCTCGGCCGCCCGCTGACTGCGCCGACCGGAGCGACAATAAAGATAAATAGGCTGATCCGGATTCAATCCAAGGGCTTGGATCTGATCCTGAAAGTCGGGCGCCTGTACGTTGATGTTCAAGGCCCCTTTCAGGTGTCCCTGGGCAAACTCCTCTGGGGTGCGCACGTCGACCACAACGGCGTCTGGCGTATAGCGGGCCAGAAATTCCTCGGCCGACAGCCGTACAATGGCTACCGTGTCGGTAACTGTGGTGGTAGTAGTCGGTGGTGTTTCGGCGCGTTCAATTGCGTAGGCCGTCAGGCCAAGCACGAAGGCCAGCAGCAAAAAGATGCGTGTCTTCATGGCACTGCAGGTTAGGAGCGAGCGATGGGAGCACCGGCACGGGCTAGGTCTTCTAGCCCGCCAATGTTATAGGCTTTCAGACCGCGCCCGCGCAACAGCCGCGCAGCCTGTCCGCTCCGATTGCCGGAGCGACAGTAAAGATAATACGTCCGGTTTGGATCAAGTTGGGCAATTTTTTCAGGGAAGTCGGGTGCCATCAGGTCGATGTTGATTGCCCCTTCCAGGTGCCCTTGCGCAAATTCCTCAGGAGTGCGCACGTCGATCACGACGTCTTCCGGACGACGGCGGTGCAGAAAAACCTCCGGCCGTAGCAGGTCAGGTGCCTCAACCGTGCGGGTCAGTGATTTCAGCAGGTGTGTCCACATGGTTTTCCTGTTTAAAAAGAAGTCTTTAGCAGTGAATCCGGCACGAAGACGCTGTAGAGGCCACGTAAGTCGCCGGCCCGGAAGTCATAGGCGCGGTCGTCTGGGTAGTTCTGCACAATGAAGGCAGGGCGTTGGTCACGCGGGCCGTGGCACGCCAGGCACTGCGTAAGCACGTTAATACGGCGTAGGTAGCGCCAGCCCGGAGTTCCGTTGTGCGTAGCCCGAATCCAGAGGCTGTCGAGTGAAGGATCAGCCTCAAAGCGGGCAAATAGCACGGTCGCCTGGGAGTCAGGTTGGTTAGCAGGGTTGCGGTATTTCTTGGCCAGTTGTCTTACGACCCACCCATGGGTTTCTCCCAGTAGCCGTGCCTGCTGGCCGACCGGGCGACAGACGCGGTTGAACGTGGCCTCGTCAATGGCCTCCCCAGCCGTAATGGTTTGGGCCAATCCGGCCCGTAAGGCGTCGAGTGCTCGGATGGCCTCCTCTACCTGTTGCCTGACCGCCGCAGGGGGCGCTTCGGGTCCCGTGTTGCCCTTGCAGGCGGCCAGCAGCAGGGCCAGTAGCAAAGCGGTGGAGCGCATCGCCATCGGATTTCGGACTTTTAGGAAGTAGTCGGTTCTGGAAGATGTCGCTGAAGCCAGCGGCGGACGGCCGGCTCGGGCAACGCGCCCACGAACTCGTCCACCACCTCCCCGTTGCGGAACAGCTTGACGGTGGGAATGCCCCGCACGTGGTAGTGCATGGCCAGCTCGGGATGCTGATCTGTGTTGACCTTCACCAGACGCCAGGTGCCATGGCTTTCGCGGGCCAGCTTTTCAAGCACCGGTCCGAGGATGCGGCAGGGGCCGCACCAGGGCGCCCAGAAGTCTACGACTACAGGCTTTTCGTAGCTTTTTTGGATTACTTCTTGCTGAAAGAATTCCGGAAGCGACATAGTCCTTTTCTCCAGGTTTTTGGGTGTGCGGCGCACCCAGGGTGCGCCTGTATGTTGGGTAAACGTTCGGAACGCTTAGCCCATTAGCAGGGTCGAGTTCTGATAAAGCATCCAGAGCCCCATGGCCACCAAGAAGATGGCAAAGCCACGTTGCAAATGGTGTTGCGGGACGTGGTTGCCGATCCAGTTGCCGGCGAAAGAGCCAACGATCCCGACAGCAGCAAACAAGCCAACGATCTCCCAGTTAACAGTCATTCCTAGATCGGCCAGTACGTCGAGGTATTTTAGATAGCCGGCGGTACTCTTTAGGGCAATGATGACCAAGCTGGTCCCGACAGCCCGGCGCATGTCAAGGCCTCCGAGCAGCACAAGGGCTGGAACGATCAAGAATCCGCCGCCGACGCCTACCAGGCCAGTCAATATGCCTACGCTGAGCCCTTCGAGCACGATTTTCCAGGCGGCGTGGGGGCGTGCAGGGCCGAGGCTTCCGGCCGTGGTGTGTACGGTAGGCAAAGCAGGCTGGCCGCGTCGGTACATAAGCACGGCCGCCAGCAGCATGACAACGGCGAAAAGGGCCAGTTGCACCGGCCCAGAGACGAAGCGCGACAGCCAGGCACCCCCATATGTACCAACAATGCCAGGGAGACCAAAAAACAGCACGCTGCGCCAGTCGATCGTGCGCTGCCGGGCATAGGGCAATGCCCCGGCAGCTGCAATGGCTGCGACAATGCCCAGGCTTTCGGCAATGGCGATTTTTTCGGGTTCCCCTACTAGGTAGACCAGCACGGGCACGGTAAGGATGCTTCCCCCAGAACCCAGCAGGCCTAGCGATAGCCCGATCAGTGCGGCTCCGATTAAGGCGATCCACATAAGCTATAGCTGGCTTAACGTGGTCAGGCGGTAACCGGCACGCTGCTTTCGATCGGACCCATTTGCTGGTAGACAGCGAAATCGTCGGCTACATACCGCACAGAATAACCCTGGGCCGCTAGAAATGAGGCCGCAGCTGCGCTACGACCGCCGGTGGCGCAGTGTACCAGGAGCGTGCGGTCTTTCGGGATGCGGTCCAGATATTCCGGCAGCCGCGTGTAAGAAGCGTTGAAGGCGCCGGGAATGTGGCCGGCATCGAATTCTGCTGCGTAACGCACGTCAAGCACGGCTACATCGGGTTGCGTGCGCAGCCGGGCTACTTCGGCAAAGGAGATCATCGGGATGGAAGTCCGCGCACCGCCTTCATTGAAATAGCGGACGAGCGTCTCTGGGGTAACGTAGGCCTCAATGCGGTCATAGCCAATGCGGACCAGATCGCGCACCGCTTGCTCCACATCTTCCTCATCGATGATCAGTGCCAGTGGCGTTTGGTCATCGGCCACAAGCGAACCTACTACGGTGTTGAAGCTTCGGTTAAATGGAGCGTACAAAGCCCCGGGCAGATGGGCATGCATGAAGGCTATTCGGTCCAAGCGGGTATCGATAAACGTGACCTCTCCTTGCCGTACGAGTCGATCCAGTTCAGCAACCGAGAGACGACGGGGCATGGGCAGGAAACCCAGCAGGGGGACCCCGTCGCGGTTGTAGGCCTTCATGCGGGCGTAGTAAAGAGGCGGTTCAGGCTGACCGCTCAGGATCGTCTGGACAAAAGCTTCTTCACCTTCATGGGCTGGGGCCAGCGATGCATTAAAGCGTTTCTCATAGCCTACGGTTGAGGTGGGCACGGCGCCCAGCGCCTTGCCACAGGCCGATCCGGCCCCGTGTCCGGGCCAGAGCTGCAGGTAGTCTGGCAAATCCAGAAAGCGCAAAACCGATTGGTACAAACGACGGGCAGAAGGATCCTTCATGCCCGAAATTTTTGCTGCCGATTCGAGCAGGTCCGGTCGGCCTAGGTCGCCCACAAACACAAAGTCCCCTGTGATGAGGCCCATGGGGTCGGTAGCGCCGCCGCCCCGGTCGGTGACCAGGTAGCACAAGTGCTCCGGTGTGTGGCCGGGCGTGTGGACGGCCTTGAATTCGATGTTGCCAATCGTAAACGTGTCTCCGTCACGCAGAAAAGTGACGTTATAACGGCCATTTTGAGCCCATCTTGAGGGCCAGCCTTCCTTTTCGCCTTCAGCCGAAAGGTAGAGCTTGGCTCCCACACGTTCGGCCAGTTCTCGAGCGCCTGAGAGGAAATCGGCATGAATATGCGTCTCTGCTACGGCTACAATGCGCAGCCCCTCCTCTTCAGCTAGGCGCAGGTACTGGTCGACGTCCCGCTCGGGGTCAACGACGATGGCCTCTTTGGTTTGCTGACAGCCAATCAGGTAAGCATATTGGGCCAACTTAGGATCAAAAATCTGACGGAAAAGCATGGCGTGTCCAGGTTGGTTTACATGTTATTACATGTTGAAGTAAAAAAATTACGCCTCGTTACTTAACTACGCAGTTTATAGAACAAAATCAACGCTTAATGGGGCAGGCGGTGACGCAGCGCTGCATAGGCCCAGGTGCCCAGCATTGCAGTGGCGAGGGCCACGATCATGACCGTCACCCCGCTTCCCACAAGGGCGAACATGGGGCCTGGGCAAGCCCCTAACAGGGCCCAGCCCAGTCCAAAGAGGATGCCGCCCAGCCAGTAGCGTGTGCCTTTACCCCAAACTTTGGGCTGAATTTCGATCGGTTCGCCGCTGAGCGTTTTCAGGCGAAGCTTTTTAATGAGCTGTACCGAAAGTCCGGCTACTGCGACAGCTGAGCCGATTACCCCGTACATGTGAAAGCTCTGAAAGCGGAACATCTCCTGGATGCGAAACCAGGAGGCCACTTCGCTTTTGATGAGCACAATGCCGAAGAAAATGCCTAAAAGCAAGTAGGCTATCAAGCTGCCAGGTCGATTGCCAGTTTCCTGAGCCTGGGCTTCATAGTCAGGTGCTACTTGCTCGATGTCGATGCAGGCTTCGGGGTGGAGTTGACGTACCAGTTCGGCCATGGTTGGTTGCACGTTTTGAGTTTACAGTATAAGGGGGAGGATGAGGTAAGTGGTAATTAAGCCACCGATGAAAAAGCCGATCACGGCTACTAGCGAAGGCAACTGCAGGTCGGCCAGTCCCATGATGGCATGCCCCGAAGTGCAGCCGCCCGCATAGCGAGCACCGAACCCGATCAGAAAGCCGCCAAGCACCACCATGATCAGACCGGGCAGCGTGGTCAGCCCTTTCCAGCTGATAAACTCGGAGGGTACCAAGCCCCGAAAGTCCGTAATGCCCAAGGCAGACAGTTCAGCACGGGTTGCTTCGGCAATGTGCACGTAGGGGTCTGGTGAAGCCAGCCAGGTTGAGGCAATCAGGCCTCCCAGCACGATCCCTAAGGCAAAGGTCAAGTTCCACAGCCCTTGCGTTTTCCAGTTATAACGAAAAAAGTCCGCTCGCGAAGGTAAAACGGCAGCGCAGAGATGGCGGAAGTTAGCCGATACGCCAAACGACTTGCCTCCGATAAGCAGCAAAAGGGGTACGATCAGGCCGATCAGCGGTCCGGCCACGTACCAGGGCCATGGTTGCGAGAGCCACTCCAGCATGGTTGGGATAGCAGTTTGTTTTGGTTTGGCGGCTTATACAACTAACTGGTAATTCAGTTTCCGTTTTTGTCCAAACAAAATGGCTTTTAAGCGAAACATAAATAACTAATCAGTAATTTAATGTGCGTTCCAAACAAAGATTTCAATGAAAGAACTCATTCCGCGTGCGCAGTTGCAGGCTGTGGCTCGGCGTTTTCAGTTGCTGAGCGATCCGGTGCGGTTGGAAATTTTGAATTTGTTGCATGTCCATGGTGAAATGACGGTTCAGGGTTTGGTCGAAGCGACCGGCCAGAGCCAGGCCAATATCAGCAAGCATCTGAGGTTATTGCGGGAAGGGGGGTTAGTGGCCCGTCGGCAGGAGGGGGTGTTTGCCTACTATCGAATTCATGATCCGATGCTGGCTGCTTTGTGCGTGCTGGTTTGCAGCCAGGTGCCTGGTATAACAGCTACACCTCAGGACGTTTCGGATTTTTTCCGGGTTTAGAGAGGGGTCTATTGGCAAGGATAGGGGGCGTTTTTATATTTGGAAGCGCTTCGAAATCGAACAAACCCTAATGGATCGCCATGCCGCGTTTTTTGTTGATCGTGTTTTGGATTTGGGTCTGGATTCCCTCGGTTGTTGAGGCCCAAACCGACCGTCTTACGCTGGAGCGCTATTTAGAGTGGGAAGCTGTAGCCGATCCCCAAATCTCGCCAGATGGGCAACGTATTGTCTATACGCGGCGCTGGATCGACGTGCAGAAGGATCGATGGCAGTCGGCCTTGTGGATCATGAATGCAGACGGTTCGGCACAGCGCTTTCTGGTTGAAGGGCGGGCACCGCAATGGTCTCCCGATGGCCGCCGGATTGCTTTTATTGCCGATGATGCAGAAGGCCGACCGCAGATTTTCGTCAAATGGGTAGATCTGCCGGAGCCGCCTACGCAACTGACGCGCTTGCGGGAAGCTCCAGGAAGTTTGCGGTGGTCTCCTGATGGACGCCTGATCGCCTTTACCATGACGGTGCCCTATGAAGTGCACTGGAATGTCAATTTGCCCAAGCCGCCTCAAGGCGCACAATGGACCAAAGCGCCTCGCATGGTAAGACGCTTGCATTACCGGGCTGATCGGCGCGGCTTTATGGAAGAAGCCTATACGCATCTTTTTGTGATTCCAGCAGAAGGCGGTACCCCTCGACAGCTGACTGAAGGGACCTGGCACGTAGGAGCCCGCTTTGACGGTATTCCGGCGGAGGCCCGTCTGAGTTGGACTCCGGACGGTCGCGCCATTATCTTCGATGGTTTTAAAGCCTCGGCCGACTCCGTCGATCGAAATTACCGCAATGCCCATCTCTATAAGGTGGATGTGGAGAGCCGGCAGCTCGAGCAGCTTACCCGACAGCCTGGGCGTTGGACACAACCCGTGCTTTCTCCTGATGGGCGTTATGTCGCCTATATTGGCTATCCCGAAACGCGCCAAACCTATCATGCCGCCGATTTGTGGCTGCTCGATTTGCAGGACAATGCGCCACCGCGGAACCTGACGCGCACCTTAGATCGGGACGTGAGCAATGTGCACTGGGCGCCCGATGGCAGGGGGGTGTACTTTACCATCGACGATCGGGGGATGCGCAACGTCTACTTTGCTTCAGTGCGGGGAGAAGTGCGCCGCATTACAGAGGGCGCTCACATGCTTACGTTGACTTCGCTTTCTCGCACGGGCATCGCGGTAGGCGTGCAGACCAGTGCGCATGCGCCTGGTGATGTCGTGCGGTTTTTCTTAAATGCCCCTAACCGAATCGAGCGGCTGACCGCGGTTAACGATGACGTGTTGCAGGGAATAAAGCTGGGAGCAGTCGAAGAGATTTGGTATCCCTCGCGCGACGGTACGCCCATTCAGGGTTGGATTGTCAAGCCTCCCGACTTTGATGCCACGCGCAAGTATCCTTTAATTTTGGATATTCATGGCGGGCCGCATGCCATGTACAACGTGGGGTTTAATTATGCTTTTCAGCACTTTGCTGCCAGTGGTTACGTTGTGCTTTATACCAATCCGCGGGGGAGTACCGGCTATGGTACTGCCTTTGGCGCGGCCATTAGTCAGGCCTATCCGGGCGTAGATCACGAAGACCTCATGGCCGGTGTCGATACGCTTTTAGCCCGCGGCTATATCGATCCAGATCGGCTATTTGTGACCGGATGCAGTGGTGGGGGGGTGCTCTCCAGCTGGGCTATTGGGCAGACTGATCGCTTTGCGGCAGCGGCTGTGCGTTGCCCGGTAACCAACTGGATCAGCATGGCGGGCACTACAGACATTCCGTTATTTACCTTCAACTGGTTTGACCGGCCTTTCTGGGAGGATCCGGAAGCCTGGCTGCGCCGCTCACCGCTTATGCTGGCTGGGAAGGTTAAAACACCCACGCTACTGATGACGGGTGAGCTGGACCTGCGCACGCCGATGAGCCAAACGGAAGAGTACTATGTGGCCCTGAAGATGCAAGGCGTACCTGTAGTGCTGCTGCGTTTTTATGAAGAGTACCACGGTACCGGTTCGCGTCCGTCCAACTTTTTGCGCACCCAGGCCTATATTTTGGATTGGTTTGAAAAGAAAGGCCGTATTCCAGGGGTGACGGTGGAGGCAGAGCAGTAAGCGTTTTTAGGAACTCGTGCGTTCGGCTTCCAGGCGCGCTTCAAGCGCTAAGGCTGCCTCGATGAGCTCTTGGCGTAAGGGATGTAAGGGCTCGTGCTGGTCGATATAGCGCTCGAGCGCTTCACGCAGTGAAGTTTCACGGTGGACAACGGTACGACGTTGGCGCTCGACCGGCTCAAGGATTCGCTCAATGCCCGCAATGGCAGCTGCCGACTGGAGTGCTTCGCGAATGCGCTGCATCTCAATTTGCGCAGCTGCTGATTCGTCCACCTGGTAGCGCAAGCGTACAATGGCATCGGCTATTGGATGGCGTGCCAGGACCGCCAGAATCTGCTCTGTAGGGTGGCGGCTTGAGCGCACGTCCACGTAGAGGTCAATGAAGCGACGGGCTGGCGTTTCCACAAATGCATAGCGGGTTTGTTTATGACCTCGAAGGGTTTCGATTTCTACCAGCACAAACCCTTTAGGATCATCGGCTTCGCGAAAAGAGACGCGCTCGATACTGCTGCTGTAGACGACAGGGATGCCGCCAGGATTCAGGTTCTGGTGCCGATGAATATGCCCCAACGCGACGTAGTCGATCGGCGGTAAGGCCAATTGTCCGACGGTAAACTTCGGCTCGTGATCAATCACACTGGTGCGTTCAGAACCAGAGAGTTCTGCCCCTTGAACGCTGAAGTGCCCGGCTAAAACGGTAGGAAGGGTGGGGTCAAGCCGTGCTGCAGCGGATTGAACGTACTGGACGTAGAGCTGCTCAATAAATTCGCGTATTTCGGTAGCTGGCCTACGGCGCAGGTTTTCCTGGGTCATGAGCAGGCTGCGTACAGGCCAAGGCAAGGCAATCAGTTGCAACGGACCGCTTTTGGTTTGCAACAAGGCTACCTCCGGTCGTCGAAAAACCCGTGCTTGTCCCTGAAGGTAGCCGAAGATGTCAATAGAGGAGGCGCGGCCAAAGGTGACTGGGTGATCGTGGTTGCCTACTAAAAGCACAATCGGAATGCCGCGTTCGCTCAGCGGACGCAGGCATTCCGCAAAAATCATCTGTTCGGTTGGGGAAGGATCCGGATTTCGGAAAGCATCGCCGCAAAAAAGAAATAGGTCGATATCTTCTTCCAGTGCCCGGGCTACCATGAATTGAAACGCCCGCTGCACATCCAGCAGTCGGCTATTCAGGCCTGAGACCGGATCTACGCGGCCGTAGGTGGTAATGCCTAGGTGAATGTCTGCGGTGTGCAGGATCTTCATGATGCAACTGGTTACCAGCCAACGCGGCGCTGCCGCTGCTCGGGCGTCAGGTTTTCTTCGAAAAAGCTAGGTTCCTGCGCTGGAGCGCGCTGCAGTGCAGGCAGCGGGAAGGTGGCATTGCGGTTGATTTCAACGTCAGGGGTTAGGCGACGCCAAAAGTCTCCTACGATAAACAAAGCATTATGGGCGCCTTGACCCCACCAGTGCGTACGGAAGGTGACGCGCTGATCATTGAATCCCACCCAGGCTCCCGTGACAAGCTCGGGATGCATGAGGATGAACCAGCCATCAGCGCTGTTTTGGGTAGTGCCCGTTTTGCCCGCAAAGTCGTATTGGGCCAGGCCAAACTGCCACCGGATGCGGGTTCCTGTGCCGTAACGGATCACGTCCCGCAGCATATCAATCACGGTATAGGCCGTTTCTTCGGAAAGGGCCTCGCGGGGCACCGGCCGTGCCTCATAAAGAACGTGGCCGCTGGCATCTTCAATACGGGTCACAACGATAGGCTCGTAGTAAAGTCCTCCGCTGGCTAAGGTAGCATAGGCAGAGACCAGTTCCAAGAGCGTAACATTGCTGGTCCCTAAAGCCAGGGAAGGGACCTCTTCAAGCGGACTTTTAATGCCCATGCGCCGCGCATAGAAGGCCACGTTGCGCGCGCCCACCTGTAAGACCAAGCGAGCCGAAACTGTGTTGACCGAACGGGCTAGCGCTTCGCGCAGCGTGATGAGCTGACCCGTCGACTCGCCTTCTGCATTGCGGGGACGCCAAACGTTTCCGGCTGCATCGACGTAAGTGACCGAGCTATCCGGCAGAAGGTCGTCGGGCGACCATCCATTATCAATGGCTGCTGTGTACAGAAAAGGTTTAAAAGTAGAACCCGGCTGACGCCGTGCAATGGCTACGTGGTCGTACCAATCCTGCGTTAGATCGCGGCCTCCTACCCATGCGCGAACATAGCCATTACGAGGATCGATAGCGACAAAGCCAGCTTCCAGGCGTGTTTTGACCGCTTTGAGCGAGTCCATAAACGCCGGGTCTGCACGAAGCTGACGGAGCGCTTCCGCTGGCGTAAGTCCTTGTTCAATTAGGCTGCGGTAATGCGGAGTTTCGCGGATGAACGCGTTGACTGTGTCTTGGCGGCTGGACCAGTAGTAGGCAAACGGCTCGTAGTTGCGTTGCTGGAGGTAGAGGTTCACATCCTGCCCTAAGAAAAAGCCTGAGCGTCGGCTCCATTCGTAATCGACTACGGCTTGTAGGCCGCGCATTTGTTCCTCTACCGCCTGACGGGCCAGCTCTTGCAAGCGACTGTCGAGCGTGGTATAAACCCGCAGGCCGTCGGTATAGATGTTATAGCCATGTGCTTCGGCCCACTGAAGCAGCCAGCGCCGTACGTATTCGGCAAAGTAAGGCGCCATGCTGGCCGTGATGGCTGCTGAGCGAAAGTTAAGGGCTATCGGTTCATCTTTGTGGGCTTCATAAAAGGCACGTTCCACGTAGCCATGCCGCACCATTTGCCAGAGCACAACGTTGCGGCGTTGACGAGCGCGTTCTGGATAGCGAACAGGGTTATAGAGCGAAGGGTTGCGCAGCATGCCCACCAGGGTAGCCGCCTCAAGCACGTCCAGGTCACGTGCCGATTTATTAAAAAAGGTTCGGGCAGCCGCTTCGATCCCAAACGCGTTGTAGACGAACTCCACCGTGTTGAGGTACATCTCAAGAATTTCGCGCTTGGTGTAGCGGCGTTCGAGCGCGACGGCCGTGACCATTTCTTTAAGCTTACGTTCAATGGTTTGAGCACGGCCGATTTGCTCGTTATACAGGTTACGGGCCAATTGCTGCGTAATGGTCGATCCCCCTTGTACGTTCTGCCCCAGGCTTAAAAATGTCTGAAATAAAGCCGAAGCGGTACGAAACAGGTCAATACCCCAGTGTTCGTAGAAGCGATGATCTTCGGTGGCCAGTACAGCCTGAATAACATAGGGTGAAATTTCGTCATAGGAAACCCAGGAGCGGTTCTGACGGGCATAACGGGCCAGTTCTTGGCCATCGGCGGTATAGGCGACGGTAGCCAGTTGAAACCTCGGGTTGTCCAGTTCTTGAAATGAAGGCAGCTCGTCTGAAATCATCCACATGTAGAGCAGCAAAAGCAGGGTGCTTGCCAAGATTGTGCCCAGCAGCATGCTTAGCACCAGCGCAGCCTGCGCTTTGCGGGGATCACGGAACCGTCGATAGAAAAACCCACTGAGCCCGCTTTGCGGGCGCGCAGCTGGCTGACCGTCAGCTCGAAGCCGCGCCCGACGAAAATTAGGGTCACTGAAATAGCGCTGCAGTTCTTCTTCTGTATGGCTCCAGCGGTTCGGCATGGCGGCCGTTAGCTCAAGGAAGTTCGTATTGGGTCAACGTTTCGATACCGCTTGGGGTCCAGCGGCACAGCTTAAGCGTTGTCTTATCGAGTAGCCCAAAGGTTTGTTGCTGATACCAGCAGCCCGGATTAAGATAGCAGCCTTCTGGCCAGTATACCAATTCAGCATAGTGACCATGGCCTAAGACGACAAGGTCAGCTTGCCGTGTAACCAGCACCTGGTGTGCATAGCGGCGTAAAGCTTCGAGGGTTTGGGGATTGATCACCTCAGGGCGTAGCTGTGTTGTCCATCGCGCCAGTTGAAGTCCCAGGTCACCAGGAAGCAACGTGCGATAGAGCCAAACCGGTATTGGGTGGCGCAGCAACCGGCGCAGCCGACGCGCCAGCGGACCGGCAATGGCCAGATCCCCATGATCCAGATAAACGCGACGCCCCAGGAGGGGTTCGATTAGAGGCTTGAAGACTACACGTACCCCCAGCTCCTGCGCAAAGTAGTCCCGATGCCACGGATCATGGTTGCCTACCACGTAGGTCACCGGAATGCCACGCGCTGTCCAGGCTGCTAGTAAGGCCTGAAAGCGTACGAAGCCTTTGGGGATAAGGTGACGATATTCAATGTAGTGGTGAAATACATCCCCAACCAGAACCAAATGCTGCACCTGCTCGGCCAGCGCTTCCAAACACCCTAAGAGGGCCGCTTCGTTGGCCCGCTCGGTTTTGGGGTCAGCGCGCCCCAGATGCATGTCGGCAAAGAAAAGAATCACAAGCAGTCAGACCGAAAAGCAAAAACTCAAAAGGAAACCATTGTTCGCCCATTGGCACGCAGAGTTCCATTTTGCTGCACCCTTTTGGCGCTTTAGGCGTTGCACCCGCACCTGTTGTAGATTCTTTTTAACCAGGCAAACCTTGCATTCATGTATCGCGACTACGATTACTACCAGCCTCCGACGCGGTTTGCACTCTTCCCGCCGGTTGTCAAGAATCTATTGATCTTAAACGGTCTGGTTTTTTTAGCGCAGTTGGTGCCTACAACCGATCGCTGGCTTGTGGAGTGGTTTGCACTTTGGCCGCTGGGCTTGCCCGATCTTCCTGGTTATCCGAGTTTTTGGCTGTGGCAACTGGTGACGTACAGTTTTTTGCACGGAGGGCTGGCACACCTGTTTTTTAATATGTTTGCCTTGTGGATGTTTGGGGTATCGATCGAACAGTTTTGGGGCTCCCGCCGCTTTGGCATTTACTATTTTTTGTGTGTCATAGGGGCCGGACTTACTCAACTGCTGGTCGTAACGCTTAGTGGGGAAGTTTTTCCTACGGTGGGCGCCTCGGGAGGAGTTTTTGGAATTTTGCTGGCCTTTGGGATGCTGTTTCCCAACACGCCGATTTACCTGTATTTTTTATTTCCTATCAAGGCCAAGTGGTTGGTGATCGGCTACGGCTTATTGGAGCTCTGGGCCGGTGTGACGGGCACGCAGTCGGGCGTGGCCCATTTTGCCCATTTAGGGGGTATGCTTTTCGGCTTTCTGCTCATTCAATACTGGCGCGGAAAGCTGCCGATAAAGCCTTCGCGTCGCTTCTATGGATAAGCAAAACCTTTAGGGGGGCTACGTGGTACACAAAAGGAGGTCATGAAACCTATCGGTTGAAACGCTCCCGTGAGCCGGTTTCAGATCTGGTATCGGATGCAGCCCCCTGCCTTACGGGCGCTGCTGACGATTAACGTGGTGTTCTACGCGCTGTGGATTTTGGCGCTGAGCCACATCGACAGCACGTATCGCTTGGTGTGGAGTTACCTGGCCCTCAATCCCGATTGGCCTGCGATTCTGACGCATCCCTGGCAGCTTCTTACGTATAACTTCCTGCATTTGCAGACCGGCCTGTGGGGACTACTTCACATTCTGTTTAATATGCTCTGGCTGGTGTGGATCGGCCGAGAATACGAAGAACTGCATGGTTCGCACCAGCTACTGGCCCTGTATGTCATTAGTGGTATAGGTGGCGGACTGGTCACCGTTTTGCTGGGTATGCTGTTTCCATCTGTAGGGGCTTTTGGCGGGTTAGTGCATGGGGCCTCGGCTTCGGTTTTAGGAGTGCTGATGGCGGTAGCGATTTTGTATCCGTTTAAGAGTGTTGCGTTGCTTTTCTTTGGGTCTATTCGCTTGCTTTATCTGGTATTAATTTTCCTAGCGCTGGATATCTTGTTTTTAAGCGGGGGTCGCACGGCAGTTGGGGCCCATCTGGGAGGTGCATTGTTTGGTTTTCTTTATGCCAAGGCTGAACAGCGGGGCTGGGAGCTGGCGGGATGGGCCCGCGTGTTTTTCCGTTCGCGCCGTCGCGGGCGAGCCAGCGTAGCCGCCGAATCGGGCAGTGTTTTGCGTCGCGTAGGCGCTTGGGTTGAACAGCGGCGCAGCACTACGGTCGAAGGCGAAGCCACGAGCAAGCGCAACCGTTCACTGGATGAAGAAGTAGACCGCATTCTCGACAAAATCAGTGCGCACGGTTACGATTCATTGACGGAAGAAGAAAAACGGATCCTTTACGAAGCCAGCCGGCGTTGAAGGCGTAGTCCACTAAGCAACCCAACAGACGTGCTTTCATGGAAAGACCACGGCGAAAGTCCCGCCCTGTGTGGGTGGGTAATGTACAGATCGGAGGGGGGGCCCCCATCTCAGTACAGTCGATGACAACCACAAAGACGCACGATGTTGAGGCTACGCTAGCCCAAATTCGCGTGTTGGCTGAAGCGGGGGCTGACATTGTGCGTGTGGCTGTACCACGCCCCGAAGATGCCGAAGCGTTACGCGACATCGTGCAGGGCAGCCCCATCCCGGTAGTAGCCGACATTCATTTCAACTACCAGTACGCTCTTAAAGCCATTGAAGCCGGCGTGGCTAAAGTACGCATTAACCCCGGTAACATTGGCAAAGAAGAATGGGAACGTGAAGTACTGCTGGCTGCCAAAGAAAAGAAGATTCCCATCCGCATTGGGGTCAACTCTGGCTCCCTGGAGCGTGACCTGCTCGATAAATACGGCTATCCCAAGCCGGAGGCGCTCTTTGAAAGCGCCATGCGCCATGTAGAGATCTGCTACAAACACGGCTTTGAAGATATTATCGTTTCGGTTAAGCATTCCGACGTCTACTATATGATCCAGGCCTATCGCCTGGTGGCAGCGCATACCGATTTTCCGTTGCATCTGGGCGTAACAGAAGCTGGATCATTCTTAAGTGGAAGCATCAAGAGTGCTATAGGGATTGGCGCCTTGCTTGCCGAAGGCATTGGGGATACGATTCGCGTTTCGCTGGCTACGGATCCGGTCAAAGAGGTTGAAGTAGCCCATCAAATCCTGAAAGCCTTGCGGTTGGGGCCGCCAGGCGTCAACATCATCGCGTGCCCCACCTGCGGCCGCCTAACGGGCGATTTGTTTTCGATTGTAGAGGCCGTAGAGGAAGCCGTCAAGGCTCGCAAGTTCAAGAAGAATCTGAACGTAGCCCTTATGGGCTGTGCCGTGAATGGTCCGGGCGAAGCGGCCGGTGCCGACCTGGGCGTTTCACTGGGACGCGGGCGGGCGCACCTGTTTGTCCGGGGCAAGGTCGTACGTGTGGTACCCGAAGAGCAGATTGTTGAGGCTGTGCTGGAGGCCATTGAGCAGTGGGAAGAAACCTCGGGCGATGGCCTGAGCGAGGCCAGAATGTAACTTTTAAACTGCTTACATAGGCGCTAGGACATACCCTTTGTCCCAAAGTGCGGCAGAAGTAAATAAAAAATTTTGGGACAGGACTTGACGAAATCATCCAGAGATATTTTATTACTTCTGTTCGGGTAAGCGCTTACATCTCGTCTGCCTGCATGAGCCTGACTATTTACGACATTGCCCGTGAGGCGGGCGTTTCCATAGCGACGGTTTCGCGTGTGTTCAACAACAGTCCACGCGTTGCGCCGCATACGCGCAAGCGCGTTTTGGAGGTGGCGCGTCGCTTAGGGTACCAGCCGCACGTTTCCGCCCAAAGTCTGGCGCGGCGTCAAGCGCAGCTCGTCTCGGCAGTGGTCCCCATGCTGACGAACTACTTTTTTGTGGAGGTGCTACGGGGATTGCAGGATTGCCTGGCCGAGAGTCCTTTTGATTTGCTGGTATATGCAGCGCCGACGCTGGCCGACGTCGATGCCCACCTGGAGCGTGCTTTGCAGCGTGGGCGTTCGGCTGGGGTAATGCTTTTTTCCACTCCGCTTACCCAAGAGCGGGTTGAGCTTCTTAAGCGGGGACGCCAGCCTATTGTACTTGTGGACTCGTTCCATCCCGATTTCGATTCGGTTTCTATTGATAACGAACAGGGGGGCTACTTGGCTACACGCCACCTGATTGAACATGGTTATCGGCGCATTGGTCTGTTGATGGCGCATCCCGACTCGGTTCCGGCGCGGGAACGCCGCTATGGCTATGAACGCGCCTTGCGCGAGGCAGGCCTTGCGTTTGACCCAACGCTCATTGCATCCAGCACGGATCCTCACCATCACGGCTATACCGAAGAGGGGGGGTATGAGGCCATGCGCCAACTGCTAGGGTGCGAGCCTCGACCGGAGGCCGTCTTCGTGGTCTCCGACATTATGGCGCTTGGAGCTTTGCAAGCCATCGAAGAGACCGGCCTGCGGGTACCTAACGATCTGGCCCTTATTGGGTTTGATGACCTGCGCGTAAGTCGCTACCTGGGGCTGAGTACGTTGCGGCAACCGATGTACGAAATGGGTAAGTTGGCTGCAGAAAAACTTTTGCGGCGAATTGCCGAGCCAGAGCTTCCGGTAACCAGTACGGTCTTTGCCCCCCGCCTAATCTGTCGGCGTACGTGTGGAACGGTGGAGCGTAATGGACAGCATGAGACAAAAAGCGCAAGCTCGGTGTCGGTGTCGTCATGAAGACCTGGGGCTTCTTATTGTGGGGATGGATTCTGGTGACCGCTGCCTTTAGGTCAGGGCAAGCGCAGGACGTCGTGTTGGTCGAGGGTCCGGGGGTTCATTTGACGTTTGAGGAGTATCGAGAGGCTTATGTCGACTATTTGTTGCGCACCGGCCAGTCCGATAGTCCGTACCTACGACTGCAATTTGTCGATCAACTTGTAGCTGAAGCACTGGTTGTCTCCGAAGCTCGTCAACAAGGCATTGAGGCAGATCCGGCTTATCAGGAGGAGGCAGCGGTGCTGGAGACGAAACTGCTTGTAGAGGCCTATGCTCGGCAAGTGCTCTACGATACGGTGCAGGTGCACGAGGCCGAATTGGCTGAGGCTTTTGTACGCTTAAACACGCAGCTACGTGCTCGCTATTTGCTAGCGCCTACGCGTGCTGCTGCCGAATCGCTACGGGCGCGTCTTCTGGCCGGTGAATCGTTCGAAGTCCTGGCTCGCGAAGTTTTTCGCGACACCCTGCTGGCCCATCGCGGTGGGGACGTGGGCTGGTTTTCGTTCGATGATATGGATCCAGCTTTTGAAGATGCGGCCTTCTCTCTAAAAGTAGGCGAAATTTCTCCACCCGTGCAGACGGCCTATGGGTATGCCTTGATTCAGGTGACAGACCGCTTTCAAAAGCCCGTTTTGACTGAGACGGAGTTTGCACGTAAGCGGCCATTGCTTGAGCGCTACCTTCGGTATCGCAAGCAGCAAGCTGCTCGGGAAGCGTGTGCCCGTAATTTGGCCGATTCCCTGGCCATCCGGTTTGATCCAGCAACGCTGCGCCGACTCTACGATCGGATTACCGGTCGCGTTGAGCAGCCCGGCGAAGCACTCCATGCCGATCTCTTGCAAGCTCCCCTGCTAACGTTTGGTCCTGAAGGCCGTCGCACAACGTGGACGGTGGCTGATTTTCGGGCGCAGGCGCAGCGTACCAGTCGGGCTCAACGTGAAGCGGCTGCGCGCTCCATTGAAGCTTTGCAAGAGTTCGCGCGGGGTTTGGTGGTGCGGCACCTACTGGCTCAGCGGGCACGCGACGCTGGCTTAGACCGCACCCCAGCTTTTCGAGCAGCCCTGCAAAAGGCGCTGGATCGCTGGGTGTATCATTACGTGAAGCAGCAAGCGTTGGCTCAGGTGAAGGTTCCCGAGGATACCCTGCGGACTTACTATACCACCCACCAGGAATATTTCCGGCTACCGGCCCGACGTGCCGTCTGGGAGATTCTCGTGTCTACAGAAGCTGAAGCCAACCGCTTGAAGGCTGCGCTCGACACGGTGGCCTTCTCCGAGCTGGCACGGCGCTACTCGAAACGACCAGGGGCAGCCGCTACGGGAGGCTACTTGGGGTATGTAACCCAAGCGCAACTGGGCCCAATTGGTGCAACGGTGTTTGCAGCCCAGGAGGGAGAGGTTGTAGGTCCGCTGCCCATTCCAGCAGGTTATGTGCTCCTCCAAGTAGGCGGGTGGGCGCCGGAACAGCCGATGGCTTTTGAGGAAGCGCGGCCCCAGATTGAAGCGTTGCTGCGGCCGGAATTTGCCCGTTGGCACTGGCAACAGTACCTGGAGCAGGTGCGGGCCCGCTATGCCGACAAACTGACCTGGAAAACGGATTTCCGCCTAGAAGCAGCTGCCTTGCGAACACCCTAAGCTTCGATTTGCTTAGAAAAGGGGTTTTCATTATGAGTAAAGCGTTTACATTTGGTATTGCTCTGATTTTGCCTCTGTTTTTGGGGTTTTCTGCGCAAGCCCAAACTACAGGGAAAATTGCCGGCCGCGTGATCGATGCAGGGACCGGTGCTCCTTTACCTGGTGTTAGCGTTTACATTGAAGGAACAACCCAGGGGGCAGCTACCGACATTAACGGGGAATACGTGATCATCGGCATTCGCCCTGGTACCTACACCGTAGTGGCTTCTTTTGTGGGTTATGCTACCGAGCGCCGCGAAGGGGTTCAGGTAGGAAGCGGCTTGACGACCCAGGTCGACTTTGCGCTGCGTGAAGAGGTAATTGAGGGCGAAGAAATTGTTGTGGTGGCACCGCCGATTACGGTGCGCAAAGACCTTACCAGCTCTGAAGCACGCGTAACAGCAGAAACCATCGAGCGCCTACCGGTGCAGGAGCTAAGCCAGGTGTTGGCACTCCAGGCAGGCATCACCCAGCGGGGCGGGCTGCACATCCGCGGCGGCCGTGCCAGCGAGGTGGTGGTGATGGTCGATGGGGTGCCGGTTACAGACAACTTCGACGGCTCAATAGCTGTGCAGCTTGAGAACGAAGGGATTCAAGAGTTGCAGGTGATTTCAGGCACGTTCAATGCCGAGTACGGGAACGCCATGTCGGGGGTGATCAATGTGGTGACAAAAGAAGGCCGCTCGGATCGCTGGTCGGGCTCGCTTAAGGCCTACAGCGGTTCCTATCTGGTCTTCGGTGAAGGGGGAGCCGCCTACCTGCGAGGAATTGAGGTCGACCGTTACACGCGGCAGGGCATCCAATACCGGGACGTGGATCCATACGGCTATTTGCCCCTCAACCCCACCCATTACAACAACGTCGAAGCTTCGCTGGAAGGGCCGATCTTCACGCCGCGTCTGACGCTTTTTGGTCTGGTGCGCTATTTCCACAACGACGGCTGGTTGTACGGAACCCGTCTGTTCAACATGGACGGCACCTATGGCGACTCGTCGCTGGTGCCGATGAACACGTTCTCGAAACTGAGCTGGCAGGGTAACTTGCGCTGGCAACTGACGCCCAATCTGTTTATAAACCTTATCGGACTGGGTTCCGTCACGCGCAGTCGCCCCTACGATCTTTACTGGCGCTGGAATCCGGATGGCCGGACGCGCTCCTATGATAACGGCTACAACCTGAAGTTGCAAATCAAGCACCTGCTCAGTGCCCGTACGTTTTACACGGTGCACCTGACCACCTTCTGGCGTGAAGCCTGGAGTCGTCGGTTCGATAATCCACTGGACCCGCGCTACAACGGCCTTGCCATCCTTCCTCCAGACTCCATTGAGGTGGCTCCGGGCGTATGGGTCCCTTATGTGACCGGCGGGGGACGTTTTGCCCGGGGTGGAATGGATATGGGCCATTTCCGGCGTACTTCGCAGGCTTACTTTGCTAAGGCAGACCTGACCAGCCAGGTATCGCGTAACCATCTGGTCAAAGTCGGGGCAGAAGTGCGCCTGGATCGACTGGATTTTACAGCGTTTAGCCTAATTCCCAAGACCGACGCTGAAGGCAATGTCCTTGTACCTTTTGAGCCTGCTATACCTCAGGAGACGTCGCTACAATTTCAGCGCTATAGCGACGTGAAGCCGCTCACGGCCAGCGCCTACGTGCAGGACAAAATCGAGTTCGAAAACTTCATTGTAAATGTCGGGCTGCGCTTCGATTACTTTGATGCTCGAACGCCGGTCCCAGCCGATCCTTCAGACCCGAACATCTACTTTCCTTTTAAGAAGATCCACATCTACAAAGACCTTAATGGCGATGGGGTAATTACGGTCGACGAAGAGCGGGAAGATAACCGCTATACGCTTGCCGAGCGCGAAGCCTTTTGGTGGAAATATCCCAAGCCTAAACTCCAGCTCTCTCCGCGGCTCGGTATCGCCTATCCAATTACTGAAACGGGCGTGCTACACTTTTCCTACGGCCACTTTCTGCAAATTCCAACGCTGAATCTGATGTTTGCCAACTACGGCTACAAAATTCCCAACAACTCGGGGTCCTATGGGCCCTACGGCAACCCGGATCTCGACGCGCAGCGGACCGTCATGTACGAGATCGGCTTTAAGCAGGGATTGGGACCGTTTGTGATGGATGTGACGGCCTATGCCCGCGACGTGCGGGACTGGGTCTCGACCTCCACGCCGATCGAGACCGAGATCCCAGGCGTGGTCTATGTGATCTACACGAACCGGGATTACGCCAGCACGCGCGGCGTAACGGCTACGCTCTCACGTCGCTTTGAAGACGGCTGGGGCTTTGACCTGAGCTATACGTATCAGGTAGCTGAAGGCTCAAACTCAAACCCAGAAGAAGAATTCTTCGCCCGTCTGGGCAACCAGCAACCTGCCTTGGCGCTTTTGCCCCTCGACTGGGATCAGCGGCATAAAGTAGCAGCTTCGCTTTACTTCGGTGGCCGCCGTTGGGGGGCGTCGCTGCTGGGCATTTGGGGATCTGGCTTCCCCTATACGCCCTCCTTTCCTGAAGCAGCTATTACCGGGCCCAACGTGCCACCTGCTTTCCCTCGCAACGCGCGTCGCATGCCTTCAACGTGGCAGCTTGACCTCTACGTATACCGGGATTTCAAGGTCGCTGGCGTACGACCGCGCCTGTTTGCCCAGGTCTTTAACCTGCTGGACCGCCGCAACCCCGTGGCTGTCTTTAGCGATACAGGCCGGCCCGACGTGACGCTGCCCCAGCAGCAAGCTGCTTCGTTTGATCCAGGCTACTTTGTCCGCCCCGAACACTATAGCGAACCTCGCCGACTTCACGTGGGATTGGAATTGCAGTTTTGAAAATCTGTAGTGCATCATGCGTAAGCGCTTAATTTTCTTCCTTTTGTTTGCCGGGTGCTTTTTCGGCCCCCTGGCTTACGGACAGGATATCGAACGTCGCCATGTGCCCAGCCGAGAGCGTGTGGATCCGCTGGAGCGCCGGCGCGACGACATCGACGGCAATAACGTTCGTGCCACGATCACCAATTGGCTGCAGACAGCCCAGTCTGGCAATCCAGGGGATTTCTGGTACGAATGGCCTAAAAACACGCGCCGGATTTATGTGGCGCTAACCCAGCTCTGGGTGGGGGCACAGGTAAAGGCCAACGCAGAATCCAATCCAGGTCAGACCCTCTACATCGTCGACGTGGCCGATTTTCGTCAGAATCGCTTTGGCGGTACCAATTCCTGGACCTTTGAGCCCATCAAAGGCTACGTTAATCCAGCGGGTAGCGCTTATGGCATTGCCCAGAGTGATGAACCCGATAGCTGGCCGCCTTTCTGGCCGGATAAGCTCGCCGACAAAAACGATCCCGGCTGGCGGGGTTCCTGGAACGGCTTCTTCGGTAAAAACATCTTCAACGCCGACCAGGAATTCTTCTTTAAAGCAGGCGACGATCAGTACGATCGCTACCTGAATGCTTACCGGCCCGATTCGACCGATCTCTCGCGTGGCGGCTTGGGACTCGTGGTCGAGTCTCGCATCATGGCCTGGAGCCAGATCCTGATCGACGATGTGGTCTTTTTGCTTTACGAAGTCAAGAACGACGGCACTGAAGACCTTGAGCGGGTTGGTTTTACGATTTGGCTGGCTGACTGCGTAGGGGGTGACTGCGGCGATGATATTCCATTTTTTGACATCCTCGAAGACGTGGCGTTTATGACCGACCGGGACGGCGTAGGAGACCAAAACTTTGGTGCTGATCCCGTTGGCGTAGCGGCATTCGCCTTCTTGGAAACGCCGGGTAATGCCATCGACCGCATCGACAACGATGCCGACGGCTCAACAGGCAACCCAGACTGCAGCGTAGCCGAATGTAATAGCCCAGTAGTGCGGGCTGAGTTTTTAGAGGGCGAGGACCCCCTCAATGGCATTGACGACAACGGCAATGGTCTAATCGACGAAAATGCCTCCCATATTCCGTTCGCCAATGAGCTGAGCTCCAGCCCAGGTGTCGGGTTTGCTGATGGAATCGATAATGATGGAGACGGCGAAGACGGCAGCCCTGTGGTCACCCAGGAAATGATCGAACAGGCCGCCTCTGACCGCTGGCGGCGCTGGCCTCCTGCTTTTGAAACCGATCCTTTCTTTGACCAGCTTGTTGAGGGTGTGCGGCTGCGCGATCTTCCGGGTTTTGAGCGGGTGCGGGTGCACCTGATCGATGTGGGTCCGGAAGACCTGGACATGAAGTTCAAAGATGGGATAGACAATGATGATACGGCCGCCCAAGACCCCTGTCGAGGTGAGCCCGGCAGCCCTCGCGTCACGCAGGAAATGATCGATCAGGCTGCACAAGATCCCTACGGCCGCTATCCTGTCCTGGTGCGCCGCAATGGTCGCCTGCAGTGGTGTGCCGTGCTCTATCAACTCGGCCCTGAAGACTTAGGTAAACCCTACAAAGATTGCCTCGATAACGATGGCGATGGCGCAGTAGACGAAGGGATCGACGAAAATATCGATGAGATGATCGATGAGCGCCGTGATGACGGAATCGATAACGATGGGGATTGGAACCCGCTGCGCGACGATACGGGGCTCGATGGCGTGCCCAATACTGGGGACCCTGGAGAAAACGATGGCTGCCCTACATCGGGTGCCGGAACGCCTTTCCCTGGTGAGCGCAATATCGATAAGACCGATGTGGCCGAATCGGATCAGATTGGCATTACCAATGTGCGCATCTTCCCTGCCGGCTCGCTTAATCTGACCCAGACACCAGATCAAACGCTCTTTAATCGCTTTATGGTGCCGGGCATTCTGGATTTAGAGCGGCCTCCGGCAGGGGATAACGACCTGGCCGTCTCCAGCGGCCTGTTCCCCCTGGCAGCTGGTCAGATCGAGCGCATCTCGCTGGCTGTTGTGCTGGCTGCCAATCGGGCCGAAGCCCTTAAAGGACGGGATTATGCCCTAAGTGCCTATGCCGAAGATTATCAGTTTGCGCAAGCGCCTCTAACGCCTACCGTGGTAGCTGTGCCGGGCGATGGTCGCGTAACGCTCTACTGGGATAGCAAAGCTGAGGAATCTGTTGATTCCTACCTGGAAAGCATTGGTCTGGACGGTCGGGATTTTGAAGGCTACCGGATTTATCGGGCTACGGATCCCGCTTTCCTCGATGCACTCGTCATCACCGACGGTTTTGGCAACCTAACCTTCCGTAAGCCAATCGCTCAATTCGATCTGAAAAACGGCATTACGGGCTTTCATCCCATCGACATCAATGGAATCAAGTTCTATCTGGGTAACGATAGCGGCATCCGGCACGTGTTTGTCGACACAACGGTCACCAATGGCATCACGTATTACTATGCGGTAACGGCCTACGATCGCGGGGCTGCTGAGATCAACATTGCTCCGACCGAAACGCCGATCCGCATTCGGCGGCGGCCAGATGGAACGATCGAAACCGGGCCGAACGTCGTGCGCGTGACGCCTACGGCGCCGGTGGCCGGCTATCGCAACGCTGAATTGGAGAATGTAGATGGCTTTTTGCCGCGTGTAGCCGGCTTTACTACCAGCCGTATTGCGTATCAGATTATCGATCCGCGTGCTGTGCGCGAAGGAGCACGCTATCGCATCGTGTTCGAAGATACCCTGATTGCAGGCACGCGGAATACCCCGGATACGCTGACCACGAAAAACTTTTCACTTATCGATATTACCGACGCAGCTAATCCTGACACCCTGATTCGGCGTTCGACGGCCTTTAAGCCGGACCAAGAAGTGCCCGTGGTAGATGGCTTTCAGCTCATCTTTTTCCCAGATCCCTACATCGTTCAGGATCGCGCAAATTCAGGCTGGAACAACCCGGACGTGTTTGCTCCAGTGATGGAGCCATTTGTGCAGCCGCCCTTTATCAAAGGCCTTCGTAATCCAGCCGATTACCGGGTTGAAATTGTTGCCGATGGCTCGGTTATGTCAGAGCCGCTACGCATTGGAGCTCAGACCATTCCGGCCCGACCCACCAATGTACGTGTGATCAACCTTTCGACGGGCCAGCCGGTTAAGTTTGCCTTCTTAGATCGCGACAACAGCGATGGCGGTATTCTGTCGACCACACCGGCTCGCTTTACCGCTAGTCCAGATGCTAATCCTCCTGCGAGCGACTTTTTGGTGCTGATCGAACCCTTACCAGGCGGTCGTGAGGGAGTAACTTGGCGTATTTCGCTGGACTTTACGCAGACAACCCGGCGTAATCCTCAGGAAGGCGACGTAGCCACCCTCATTACACGCAAGCCGTTCCTCTCGGCCGACGTGTTCGAGTTCACAGCCCGAGGGCCGACGGTCGATCGGGACGTTGCACGGCAGCTGTTGGATCAGATACGGGTGGTGCCTAACCCCTACATCGCTACGAACCGTTTTGAGCAGCAAAATCCCTACACAACGGGCAGAGGACCAAGGGCCATTCATTTTATCCACCTACCGCCACAGGCCACGGTACGCATCTTTACGGTAGGAGGACGGCTGGTGCGTACGCTCCGCTTGAATGAAGGGTCGAACGACGGGCTCAATGCCGCCTCGCTGATGAATGGGACGCTCGTTTGGGACCTGCTCACGGAGGATGGGTTGGAGGTCTCCTATGGCGTCTACCTCTACCATGTGGAAGCGCCGGGTATCGGCGAAAAGACCGGAACCTTTGCGATTATCAAGTGACAGCCATGCGTGGACATAGATTGATCGGGGTCCTTGTTGTCCTGCTCCTGTTGGCCGTTAGGCCTGCGCAAGCGCAGTTTGCAAGCGAGACGCGCACGGTCACGCGTGCAGGTACAGCGGCAGCAGAGTTCCTAAGCATTCCTATTGGGGCACGGGCCACGGCTATGGGCAATGCCCTAAGTGCTTCGGTCAACGACCCCACGGCCATCTACTGGAATCCGGCCGGTCTGGCTGGCCTGACTCAGGGGATGTTTACCGCCGAACATGCCGCATGGTTGGCCGATATTGCGCTAAACTACGTGGCCGTAGCTGCTCCCTTAGGGGCTGGCGCCGTAGGTGTAGCGGTTACCGCCTTGCGCACGCCGGAAATGGAGGAAACGACGGTAGAGCAGCAAGACGGCACCGGCCGCACCTTCACGGCGGCCTCCTACGCTTTTGCTTTGAGCTATGCCCGCGCACTCACCGATCGCTTTTCGATCGGCGGCTCGGTCAAGTATATCACCGAGCGGATTTCCTACTCGACGGCCACCGGTCTGGCGCTCGATGTTGGGACACTCTTTGTCACGCCGTTCTGGGGAGTTCGCCTGGGCGCAGCCATTACAAATTTTGGCACCAAAATGCGCATGCAAGGCGATGATTTGCTTACCATCGTCGATATCGATCCAGGCAGCCAGGGCAACAACACCAGCAACCGGGCCGAGCTGCGCACCGATCCGTTCGACCTGCCGCTGACAATGCGGATTGGTCTGGCCGGCGAGGTATTCCAACGCAACGGAACTCGGCTAACCCTGGCCCTCGATGCCCTCAGTCCCAGCAACAGCAGCCAGTACGTGAACGTCGGGGCCGAACTGGGCCTGCTGGGGGATCTCGTTCTCCTTCGTGGAGGCTACAGCGAACTGTTTCTAACCGACAGCGCACATACGTTCTCTCTGGGCGGCGGACTGCGCTATCGATTTGGTCCGCTCCAGTTAGCCTTGGACTATGCTTACGAAGGTTGGCGCTACTTCGACGGCGTCAACCGCTTTACCCTGATGGTCGCCTTCTGACCATAAACCCCACAAACCCCATAACCAAACCGGTGAAACCGCCATGGTAAGCGCTACCAGAAAACTCTGCGGCCGCCTTGGCCTGCTGCTTATGGCAGCCATGCTGACGGCCGGCCAGGCGTTTGCGCAGCGCACCGTTACGCTGCGCCTAAACACCGCCACGCTGCCCGACACAACAGGCACAGCTGACGGTCTCATTCAGGTACGAGGCCAAATTACGAATCAGGATTGGCCCTTCACGCTGCCCGATGGCAACGTGATCGCTTGGAATGATCAGACCACGCTCAAGCCCACCAACGTGGGCGGAGACTACTGGGAGATCAGCTTCCAGATTCCCGAGAATGAAGAATTGAAGTTTAAGTTCTTTTCCAGCCAAGCCGAAGCCACGGGCATTGGGGGCTGGGAAGACGGCAGCGACCATGCTCTGGCCGCTGGCACGGGCGACACGACACTAGTACTGCACTTTTTTGAAAAAGGCGGGGACTTCGCCTACGACTGGCGGCCCTGGGAGCAAAAGCCCGACACGGTGGCCGTCTGGTTCCGCGTTTATGTGAGCACTGAAGAGGGCGCAGCCGATGGATATGACCCTCGGGCTGATAGTATTGTGATCGGGGTTCGGGGCGATCCGCTAAGTGGCGCTGGCCCGCTGGACTGGGGGAGTACAAAATTAATTTTGCAGCGCGAGTCTGACGACATCACCAAGCCGGGCTATCACCTGTTCTCTGGCGTTGCCTACTATCCGGCTTCACTGGCTGGCACACGCCAAAATTATAAGTTCTTTATCGAGCCCAACGGTTGGGAAGAAAGAGAGCTAACAGGCGACCGGGCTTTTGTCATTCCAGCACAGGATACTACGCTGCACTGGGTCTATTATGGAAATGCCAAGCCAGTAGACCTGACAGGCGTGCGTCGCGTCACGGCTCAGGTGATCTTTACTGTCGATATCGATCCGCTAGTAGGAGCGGGTCTGTTTGACAAACAGCGCGGAGATACGATTATCGTGCGCGGAGACTTCAACGGCTGGGGGAATTGCTTGGACGCCGGTAATCCGGACGCTTGCGCCCTGTTTGAGTCGGTTGATCCTACCCAGTACACCACCTCGATTCCGCTTACGGCCTTCACAGGGACCACATTCAAATACAAATTCTATGTGGATTACGCGCCCTCGGACTGGCCAGAAGGCTGGGAAGAGCCATTAGACTACGGCGGCAGCGATCGACGGTTTGTCTTTACGGGAGACGACCCGCTCGATCTGGGCGTGCAATTTTTTAACGATGTGCGGGAAGACAATGTGATTCCTCAAGGAACGCAGATCGACGTAACGTTCCAGGTCGACATGCGTCCGGCGCTGAACTTCCAGGTCAAGCGCGCCTTTGATCCGGAGAAAGATAGCGTCTATGTGGTTTTCGAAGATCCGCTCTGGCGCTTGACGCAGGCACGGCCGCTCGGCCTGAGCGATCTGGAGCCGTTGCTGCTTTCGGACGAGGACGGCGACCTGATCTATACGGGCACGCTCACGGTAGCAGGGCCAACCTACAACGGCATTGGCTTCCGCTATCGCTATGGCAATATGCTGGATGGCTTTAATGACGAAGGCGAAGGTGGATTTGCACCAGGACGTCGGCGTTACCAGTACATTCTGCCCTCGGCGGCCAAGAATTGGCCGACTGAATACACGATGCCGCTGGTAGCGTTCCAGGAAAGCGGTGCGCTGCCGTTTGAGTGCAACCCGACGGCCGATGTGGCTTCGCTGCCGCAGGACATCCAGAATCTTTGCTATGAGGCTGGCACCTCGCCCACGGCGGTCGAACCAGTGGCTGGCACGCGACCGGAGCGTTTTGCGTTGGGACGGAACTATCCGAATCCGTTCGCAGACCGCACGACGTTTGAGTACACGCTGCCCGAGACGCAGCTGGTGCGCGTGCGCGTCTATGACCTATTGGGCCGCGTTGTAGCCACGCTGGTCGACGAGGTGCAGCCGGCCGGTACCTATCGCGTCACGTTCGAAGCCCAGGGCCTGTCGAACGGCGTCTATGTCTATCGGCTGGAGACCCCTTCGGGGATTTATGCGCAGAAGATGACGATCGTCCGGTAAACCGGATGCTGCAGGGCGGGGTCGGAGCTTTAGAGGTCCGGCGGCTTCGATCCCGCCCATTTTTTCAGTAATACTCTTTTTTGTTTGTAGTAAGCCACGAAGGCGTAGCCGAAGTGTCGCGGGATACAGGCACAGGCGAATTCGTGGAGAAAAATCTGACAATCATGCGCAGGTTCTGGCTGTTTGCGCTGTTTTTTTGGGGTTGGACGTCTGTCAGTTGGGCTCAGGTCGTTTGGACGGATCCCGTTGTGGTGCGGGTAGACCGGCCGGTAACGATCTATTTCAATGCGAAGGCTGGCACGGGTGGTCTGGCCGGTTACACGGGCGATGTCTATGCCCATACCGGGGTTATCACGAATGAAAGCCGCACCGATACCGACTGGCGTTATGTGAAGGCCAACTGGGGGCAAAACCGCGCAGACACGCGCATGGAACGCGTCGGCGAGGATCTCTATCGCCTCTACATTTCCGACATCCGCGCCTACTACCAGGATTATTCAGGCACGCCGCCACCTGGAGCGTCGCCGTGGGACAACCTCTACGACGAACAGATTCGCAAGCTAGCGTTTGTCTTTCGAAGTGCCGATGGCTCCCGAGAAGGCAAGGACATTGGAGGCCGCGATATTTTCGTTGACGTGGCCCCAGCTGGGGTAGCCGTTCGTTTTGCTGCTCCAAGTGTAACCTCGTTGCGTCCCCTTATTGCGCCGCGCGACACAACTGTTGAAGTTGTTGCTGTAGCGGATCCAGGCGCTGGTACTACCTTAACCGCCCTGCGGCTACTTATCAATGGTACCGAAGTAGCACAAACCAGCAGCGACACGTTGCGCTATGCGCTGACGCTTACCACACCCGGTCGCTTCGATGTATGGGCCATTGCCGAGAATTCGCTGGGCGAGGCCGACACGGCCGCGTTCTATGCCGTCCGCAATCCCGAGATTGTCGACCGGCCGCGTCCGCCCGGGATCGAGGATGGCATCAATTACGACCCGAGTGATCCCACGCGCGTCACGCTTTCGCTCTACGCACCAGGGAAGTCGTTCGTCTACGTGATCGGCGACTTTACAAACTGGGAAGTGGACCCTGCCTATTTTATGTATCGCGATGCCCCACGGCCCGACAGTGTCCACTGGTGGATTACAATCGAAGAACTCACCCCTGGTCAGGAGTATGCCTTTCAGTATTTCATCGATGGTAAGCTGCGTTTGGCTGACCTTTTTGCGCATAAGGTACTTGACCCCTGGCACGATCCATTCATTCCAAGCAGTACGTATCCGAATCTGAAACCTTATCCGACTGGCAAGACCGAAGGGATTGTGGCCGTGCTTCAGCCTGGCAAGCCTGAATATGCATGGCAGGTAACGGATTTTGAACGACCGCCTGCACATGAGCTGGTTGTCTACGAGCTGCTCATTCGGGATTTTGTCGCCAAGCACGACTATGCCACGCTTATTGATACGCTTGACTATCTGCAACGCCTGGGCGTCAATGCCGTTGAGCTGATGCCTGTGGCTGAATTTGACGGTAACCTCAGCTGGGGGTATAACCCGGCGTTTCACCTGGCACCCGACAAGTACTACGGACCGGCCGATGATCTCAAGCGCTTTATCGATGCGTGCCACCGCCGGGGCATTGCGGTAATCCTTGACGTGGTCTATAACCATGCAACCGGCAATTCACCCCTTGTGCAGCTCTACGGACCGGCCGCAGCGAATCCTTTTATCAACATTCCTGCCCGCCATCCCTTTAATGTGTTTTACGACCTGAACCATGAGCACCCTTACATTCAGTACTGGCTTGACCGTGCAAATCGCTACTGGCTGGAGGAATTCCGCGTAGACGGCTTTCGCTTTGACCTGTCGAAAGGCTTTACGCAGAAGTTCACCGGCAACGACGTGGGCGCCTGGAGTGCCTACGATGCTTCACGCATTCGGCTGCTTAAGCGGATGGCCGATGCAATCTGGGCTGTAGATTCCACGGCTTACATCATCTTGGAGCATTTTGCAGACAACCAGGAAGAAAAAGAGCTGGCGGCGCACGGTCAGGATCGCGGCCGCGCCGGTATGCTACTCTGGCACAACCTCAATCGGGCTTTCAGCCAGAGCGTGATGGGGTATCTGAATGACCCGAGCTTTTCGTCTGACCTGACCACGATTTACTACAAAAACCGCGGCTTTTCCACGCCTAACCTTATTGCATACATGGAGAGCCACGATGAGCAGTGGCTCATGTATCGCATGCGGGCCTATGGGCCGCAGCAGGGATCCTACAATGTGCGGGATTTGCCTGTGGCGCTGGACCGGATGAAACTGGCTGGGGCATTTTTCTTCACCGTACCGGGCCCGAAGATGATCTGGCAGTTTAGTGAGCTGGGCTACGGTTACGGCAATCGCGGGGAACAATGTCTGGAAGGAGCGGGCGATGACTGTCCGTCCAGCGCACCCGGGCGCACCGATCCCAAACCTATCCGTTGGGATTACCGCAACGATCCACTGCGGATCAAACTGTACAGGACCTGGGCCGAGCTGCTCAAGCTACGGCGTGAACATGCGGTATTTCGAAGTCGGGAAACACAGGTGCGGATGCGATTGCACCATGGGGTGCCCGATCGCTGGATTTCGCTTCAGCATCCGGAGCTAAGCGTAGTGGTTGCAGGCAATTTTGGTCTGGAGCCCCGGGTGGTTACGCCTACGTTTCCGGCGACAGGTATCTGGTACGACTACTTCAACGGCGACTCCTTGAGGGTTAGCGATCCGAACACGGGGATTACACTGCTTCCTGGTGAATTCCGGCTTTATACCAATCGCTACGTAGGACAAGCTGAGCCTGGCCTGATTACGGTGCAAGCAGAGCCGTTCGAAACCCAACAGCCAGAACGGGTGCAACTGGAAGGCCCTTCCCCGAATCCTTTTCGGACGAGTTTGAGGCTACAGTATGCTTTGCCTGCCCCAATGCAGGTGAAGTTGGCCGTCTATGACTTGCTGGGCCGCCAGATTGCTACCTTGGCCGACGGGCTTCAACCGGCAGGATGGCACGTGGCTACGTGGGCGCCTATCGGATTGGCTGCTGGACTGTATCTAATACGGCTCGAAGCAGCGGGTCAGCTTAAAACGTACACGGTGCTTTACACCCCCTAAACGATTTCAGCGATGCGCCAACTGCTCATTCTCCTGAGTGTATGGCTTGGGGTTGGATGTGCTACCCAAGATTCTCCACCTTCCAACGTGCCTGATTGGGCGGCCGATGCCGTCTGGTATCAGATTTTTCCCGAGCGCTTTTGGAATGGGGATCCCACCAATGATCCCACACGCGCCTCACTGGAGTATCCACCTGCCCTACCGCCCGCGCCCGCTTCCTGGCGGCTTTCCCCTTGGACCGGCGACTGGTATGCGCGCGATGCCTGGGAGCGAGAAATGGGCGATGACTTTTACGAGAGCTATGCCGTTTTCCATCGGCGCTATGGGGGCGATTTGCAGGGGGTGATCGAACGGCTTGATTATCTGCAGGAGCTGGGCATCACGGCCATCTACTTCAACCCGGTCTTCTACGCCCGCTCGCTCCACAAATACGACGGCAACACCTTTCACCATATCGATCCGTATTTTGGACCGGATCCCGAGGGAGATCTTGCGCTTATGGCGCAGGAGACCGAGGACCCAAGCACCTGGCACTGGACAGCCGCCGATCGCCTTTTTTTGCAGCTAATTCAGGAAGCCCATGCTCGGGGTATGCGCGTGATTATCGACGGCGTCTTTAATCACACCGGCCGTGACTTTTTCGCCTTTGCAGACCTGCGAGCGCGGCAGCAGGATTCCCCTTACAAAGATTGGTATATTGTTCACCGCTTCGATGACCCAGCTACGCCCGACACGAACGAATTCGACTACGAAGGCTGGTGGGGGGTAAAAACGTTGCCGGTTTTTGCCGACAACGAAGACGGTACAGACCTGCATCCAGGACCTAAACGGTATATTTTTCATGCTACTGCACGCTGGATGGACCCCAACGGCGACGGCGATCCCTCCGATGGTATTGACGGTTGGCGGCTGGATGTGACCAATGAAGTCCCCATACGTTTTTGGGCGGATTGGAATGCCTACGTTCGCCAGCTTAACCCCAATGCCTACACGGTCACGGAGATCTGGCAGGATGCCAGCGAGATGATCGTACACGGTGGCTTTTCAGCCACAATGAACTACTTCGCCTTCGCTTTTCCAGTAAAAGCCTTCCTGATCGATTACGGGTTAAAGGCGCCCGAGTTTGTTCACTTGCTCGAAGAGCGGCGCAATCGTTATCCGGTGGTCGTGCAGTACGCCATGCAAAACCTGATCGATTCGCACGATACAGATCGGTTGGCCTCGATGATTGTCAACCGGGATCCGGCCCATATTAGCCGGGAGCAGTTCGGCTACGATCGCCACAATTCTCCACGCCATAATCCAGCCTATAACGTACAGGCGCCTGACGCCAGGGCGCGGGCTATTCAGCGCTTAGTTGCCCTGTTTCAAATGACGTATGTCGGCGCACCAATGATTTATTATGGCACAGAAGCGGGCATGTGGGGCGCCGACGATCCGGACGACCGCAAGCCGATGGTCTGGCCTGAACTGACCTATGCCGACGAAGCGTCCGATCCGCTGGGACGGCCGCGCCGTCCCGATCCGGTACGCTTCGACAGCACGCTTTTTCGCTTCTACCAGCAGGTGATTGCCTTACGTAAGCAATCGGTCGCGCTGCGTCGTGGGACGTTTTCGGTCCTATTGGCTGATGCAGGCCTTTTGGTTTTCCAACGTACGCTCGATAACGAGATAGTTTTAGTGGCGCTTAATCGTGATGAAATGGAGCAACAGTTCGCCTTACCCCTGTCCGAGGCGTCACGCTATCGCGTGCAACTGGCTACGGTACCGAGGGGCTATGCTGTGCACGCGACTGTCGACACTTTGCGCCTGACGTTGCCCCCTCTAACCGGACTGGTGTTGCAACGAAAGCCGTAGGTAGAAAAGAACGCTAACGCAAAGGGCGACCTTCAAATTAGGCTGATGGTAAAAATTTTGTTTGTTATTGGGGGCTGTGGTGCTATCGGTTGATGGCTGCGTCAAACCTAATGCGGGTTTCGGCGTATGCTTCCCGCGCTATCCACAACCTTGGGAGTCGGGATGCCGGAGCAGGGTGCGCCATTTAGGAGCATTCGTCTATTGCCGTTAGGGCGGTTTTGGACCATTCCGAACGTTTTAAGCCTTTTGCGCCTTGTTTTGGCGTTTCCTTTGGCATATTTGGTGCTGACGCGTGGCCCGCTGTCCTGGGTTATCACGTTGGCCCTACTTGCTATAGTTACAGATTGGTTTGACGGTTGGGTGGCCCGCTGGTCGCACACCGTCTCGGAGTGGGGTAAAGTGCTCGACCCTTTGGCCGACAAGGTGACGGCCGGGTTGGTATCGATGGCGTTGGTGGTGCGGGGCGATCTGCCCTTCTGGTTTTTTGTGTTTGTGGTATTGCGGGATGCCCTGATCGTCTTAGGAGGCATGCTGCTGGCTCATCGCACGCGACGTGTGTACATGAGCCTTTGGATTGGCAAGGTGGCCGTGACGGTGCTGGCTCTAACAATACTGGCTGCACTGCTGGGCGCTGATCCACCAGTATTCCGTTTTTTGCTCTGGGCGTCGGTGGTGCTGCTGAGCTATTCCTTTGTGCGCTATGTAATCCGATTCGTGCGTGCTTGGTCTGCAGCACCCTCAGCGGCCGCATGGGCATCTACAGAAGTATCGTAGGCTATGGGCTTTTTTGATCGCTTTAAAAAGCAAGACCAGGAGCGTCTTGAGGCAGGACTGGAGAAGACCCGTTCCAGCCTGCTCGGTAAGCTTGATCGCTTGATCCGAGGCAAAGATCGGATCGACGACGAGGTGCTCGATCAGCTTGAAGAACTGCTTATTACGAGCGATGTAGGCGTTAAAACGACCTTAGAGATTATCCGGCGTGTTGAAGCCCGTGTGGCGCGCGACCGCTATGTCTCTACCAAAGAACTACACGCCCTCATTCGGGATGAGATTGCCCATTTACTCCGCGACCATGCGTCGGATCGTCCGGCTGATTTTGAAGCGCCGCTACCCTATAAGCCCTATGTGATTATGGTTGTGGGTGTAAATGGTGTCGGCAAGACCACCACGATTGGCAAGCTGGCTTACCGCTATCGCGAAGCAGGCAAAAGTGTACTGTTGGGTGCAGCCGATACGTTTCGGGCCGCGGCTATCGAACAACTCGAAATCTGGGCTGAACGGGCTGGCGTACCGCTAATCAAGCAACATCCGGGTGCCGATCCGGCGGCGGTGGCTTTTGACACGTTGGCTGCCGCTAAAAGTCGCGGCGTTGATGTGGTAATCGTCGACACAGCCGGCCGGTTGCATACCAAAAGCGGTCTAATGGAAGAGCTAGCCAAGATTCGGCGCGTCATGGCCCGCCAGGTTGAAGGAGCTCCGCATGAAGTCTTGCTGGTCCTGGATGCCTCAACCGGCCAGAACGCCCTTCGACAAGCCGAAGAGTTTACGAAAAGTGTCGAGGTAACCGGCTTGGTACTCACTAAGCTGGACGGTACAGCCAAAGGAGGCATTGTAATTGGCATTTCTAACGAGTTTCAGATTCCAGTGAAGTATATTGGGGTGGGAGAAAAAATCGGGGATCTGCAGGTGTTTGATCGGCGGCAGTTTGTTGAAGCCCTGTTTGGCCGCGTTTTGGTCTAAGCGGGGATGTGAAAATCCCTAATTTTTGCAGTTCAACCGCTTTTTTGGACGGTTAATAGGGTATCTTTGACCGTTGGTCTATCTTACTACGTAGCATGCGGCATTCATGACGATAATTGAGGCAATAACGCGGGAAGCGACACGTTTTATTGCTGTTAGGCGTGCAGCGTAAGATGGGCTAACGATGAAACACTGGGCTGTCTGTCTAGGCCTTGGGTGGGGACTTTTTGCAAGCGTGCTGCAAGCGCAGCCAGAGGCGCCTTTTGCGATCGAAGCAGTTCATACCGTTGCACCAGCACCGCCAGGGCAGACCCGGATTGAGCTTTACGTACAGGTTCCCTATCCCACGTTGCAGTTTCTCCGTATCGATGATGGATTTAGGGCTACCTATGCCCTGTTAGCCGAAGTGTATCGTGTAGAAGCTGGCGATCGCTTACGTTTTTTCGCTCGTGAGAGCTGGCAGCGCACGGTGACCACGGTCGACTTTGAGGCAACGCAAAGCCCTGAATCCACGGATCTATCAACCCGCGCCTTTACGCTTCCGCCTGGGCGCTATCAAGTAGTGGTACAACTGGAAGATCAAGCAACGCAACGCCTCATTACCCGGACGCTGGAGTTGCAAGTGCGCAGCCTGGCAGGGCCAGTAGCGCTAAGTGATCCTTTACTCCTTAAGGAATATACCCCAGGTCGTCAACAGCTGGTGCCCTATGTTGGGGCGGTGGAGGCCATAGACTCGCGTACGCTTCCGGTGTTTTATGAGCTTGCTGCTCGGCAGCGGCAAAAGGGACGGGTGGTCTACGAATTGCTGCATCTTGAGCAAAGCCGTGGGTGGCCTGTTGTAGGCCCACTTTTGGGTTTGGGTCGCGAAGAAACGTACGTATTGCAGGATCAACAGGTAGAGGTTCTCACGTTACCGGCAGGGCGCACCGCACGCGTCTACCCCTTCGTTCTCAAGGAAGCCTTGAAAAATGGGTCTTACCTATTGCGCATGCGCATTATAGCCGAAAATGGCGAATTGTTAGCTGCGGTGGAAAAGCCGTTTACGGTGTTCTGGAATCCTTTGATGGCCTATGTGCAAGACCTGGATGTAGCGATCGACCAGCTCCGCTACATCGCTAAAGCTAAAGAGCTGGCTTACATTCGTGCGGGCAAGACTCCCGAGCAACGCTGGCAGCGTTTTCTGGAGTTCTGGAAAAAACGTGATCCAACGCCTGGGACGCCGCGCAACGAACAAATGGAAGAATACTATACGCGTATTGCCCTGGCCAATCGCAAATTTAGTGGGCAACAGCCAGGCTGGCAAACCGATCGAGGGCATATTGTGGTGCTTTTTGGAGAGCCTGATTTCATCGAACGCCGATCGGGAACACAACCCTATGAAATCTGGCACTATCGCCGTTTAGGACGCCGTTTCATCTTTGTAGATCAAACCGGTAAAGGCGACTACAAGCTGCTGGAGCCTGTCTGGGACGAACGCTCACGGATCCGCTAAAATTCTGGAATCCTTCTTGCGTGGGCATCGTTCGAGCTACAGTCCAAAAGCAAGGTCTTTCTTTTTTCCTACCGTGAGCACCTTAGGATTTAATACCGGTTACGTTGAAGAACTTTATCGCCAGTATCTGGAAAATCCGGAGAGTGTAAGCGAGAGCTGGCGGGAATTTTTTGCCGATTACAAGCCAGGCGAATCGTTTGTCGCCGCTGCTGAAGCGCGCCCAAGTGCGGAGCCGAAACGTCTTGTATCGGGCGAACGTCCAGGGGGTGACGGGGCTGCAGCGGAGTCTATAGCGCCTGAGTTGCCGCCCGAAGAGGTTGAAGCCCAGCCGCTTCGTGGGTCGGCAGCCCGGATTGTTGAAAATATGGAGGCGAGCCTGGGCATTCCCACGGCAACCTCGGTGCGTACGGTGTCGGTCCGGCTTTTAGCGGAAAACCGTGCGCTTATTAACGACTATCAGCGCCATGTAGGTGGGGAAAAGGTCTCCTTTACCCACCTCATTGCCTGGGCCGTAGTGCAGGCGCTTAAGGCATTTCCCGTAATGAATTCTACGTTTCGGCGAGATGATGGCACGCCCGTTCATGTGCAGCCAAAAACGATCAATCTGGGCATTGCCATCGATCTGGAGCGCCGGGGCAAACGCACGCTGCTGGTGCCGAATATCAAGCATGCCGAGCGGATGAATTTCGCTCAGTTTCTGGGCGCCTATAACGATATCATTGCACGGGCACGCGATGGCCGCTTAGACGTGGCAGATTTTCAGGGCACTACGGCAACCATCACGAATCCTGGCATGATCGGTACGGTCATGAGCGTGCCGCGCCTAATGCCTGGCCAGGGCGTGATTGTGGGCGTAGGGGCTATTGGCTATCCCGCCGAATACACGGCATTGCCTGCCGATATGATCAGCCGCCTGGGCCTCTCGCAGGTGATGACTATCACCTCCACCTACGACCATCGCGTCATCCAGGGAGCTGAAAGCGGGGCATTTCTGGCCTATATCGATGAGCTACTGCAGGGGCAGCATGGTTTCTATGAGCGCGTGTTTGCCGATTTAGGCATCCCTTACCAACCCTATCGACTGGTGCAGGATACCACGCCGCTGCTTGGAGGGCTGGAAAATGGCCATGAATTGACCATGATCCAAAAGCAAGCGGCTGTGCTTCAGCTCATCCGTGCTTATCGGGTGCGTGGTCACCTGCAGGCCGACGTGAATCCCCTGGGTTATGAGTGGAGCTACCATCCTGAACTTGACCCGGCCACCTATGGGTTAACTATCTGGGACTTAGATCGCACGTTTGTCACGGGCGGCCTGGGGGGTAAAGACATTGCTCCGCTTCGGGAAATTCTCGACATTTTGCGCCAGACCTACACGCGCAAGGTCGGCATTGAGTTTATGCACATCTCAGATCCGACCGAGCGTCGCTGGCTGCAAGAGCGTATCGAGCCTGTGCGCGCTGCTGATCCCATTTCGCCCGAGATGCGGCGGCGCATTTTGCAAAAACTCAATGCGGCTGAGGCTTTTGAGCGCTTTTTGCATACCAAATACATTGGGCACAAGCGCTTTTCGCTTGAAGGGGCGGAGTCGTTGATCCCGTTGCTGGATGCCATCTTGTCGGATGCGGCCGATCAGGAAGTCGAAGAAGTGGTCATCGGGATGGCCCATCGCGGCCGCTTGAATGTGCTGGCCAATATTCTGGGTAAGCCCTACGAGGTGATCTTCTCTGAATTTGAAGGCAGCATTGATCCTAACACCATCCAGGGTTCGGGTGATGTGAAGTACCACCTGGGGGCCAAAGGCGTGCACCGCGCCCCCAGTGGGGCTGAAGTCAAGATCACGCTGGCCTCTAACCCCAGCCATCTCGAAGCAGTCGATCCGGTGGTAGAAGGCATGGTACGGGCCAAGCAAGACCAGTTGCGCCGTCGGCGTGTGGATGCGCCAGGGGGTGACTACTACGACGCTGTGATTCCCATTCTCATTCATGGAGATGCAGCGTTTGCAGGGCAAGGCGTGGTGGCCGAAACGCTCAACTTGAGTCAGCTGCGCGGCTACAAAACCGGCGGCACGATCCATATTGTGATCAACAACCAGATCGGCTTTACCACCACACCTGCCGATGCCCGCAGTTCGACTTATGCGACAGACATCGCACGCATGATTCAGGCGCCGATCTTCCATGTCAATGGAGACGATCCAGAGGCTTGCGTTCGCGTAGCGCGCTTAGCCCTTGACTACCGGCAGGTTTTCAACAAAGACGTCGTCATTGATCTGCTCTGCTATCGCGTGCACGGCCATAACGAAGCCGACGAGCCCACCTATACGCAGCCCCTGCTGTACAAGAAAATCGCCCAGAAGCGCTCAGTCCGTAAGCTTTATACAGAAATGCTGCTGCGGCGAGGCGATATGAAACCCGAAGAAGCCGAGCAAATGCTCGACGACTATCAGGCCCGGCTTCAAGAGGCCTTTGAGCGCACGCAGCACCTTAAGGAAAAAGACCCCGGAGCGGTGTTGCAGCTGGATGAACAACCCAAAGAAGAACCGCCACTGCCTGAAGTCGAGACTGCAGCCCGCAAGGAGGATCTGGAAGCCGTAGTCCAAGCCTTGGTCCAGCTCCCGGAAAACTTCCACATCCACCCTAAGCTGGAACGCCAGTTTAAACGGCGGGGTGTGCTCTTTTACAAGGAAAAGAAAATCGATTGGGCTTTTGCTGAAGCCTTGGCCTTTGGAACCTTGCTTTTGGAAGGCACGCCGGTGCGCTTAAGCGGCCAGGATTCGCGACGGGGTACCTTTAGCCAGCGCCATGCCGTCCTTTACGATCAGGAGACCGGCGAAGAGTACATCCCCCTCAACCATATCCGTGAAGGACAGGCCGAGCTGCTCATTTACGATAGCCTGCTTTCGGAATATGCTGTCTGTGGCTTTGAGTACGGCTACTCGGTCGCTTCACCGGAAAGCTTAGTGCTCTGGGAAGCGCAGTTTGGCGACTTCGCCAATGGCGCACAGATTATTTTCGACCAGTTTATCTCGGCAGCCGAAGAAAAGTGGGGACAGCAGTCCGGGCTGGTCTGTCTGTTGCCCCATGGCTATGAGGGGCAGGGGCCTGAGCACTCTTCAGCGCGTCTGGAGCGGTTCCTGCAGCTCTGTGCCCAGCAGAACATGATTGTGGGCAACTTGACTACACCGGCTAACTATTTCCACGTATTGCGGCGGCAGGCCCGGATGCCTTCCAAAAAGCCGCTCATCCTAATGACCCCTAAGAGCTTGTTGCGCCATCCGCTAGCTGTCTCGACACCGGAAGAACTCTGGAATGGCCGCTTCCAAGAAATCTATCCGGCTGAAACAGATCCTGCTGAAACCCGGCGACTCCTTCTCTGCACCGGGAAGGTGTACTACGATCTGCTTGAGGCGATGATGCAGGACGAGGCGTCTCGCCGCCAGATTGGGCTACTGCGCATAGAGCAACTGTATCCCTTCCCGAAGGCCGCACTTCAGGCTGAACTAGCCCGCTACCGAGACGTGAAGGATGTGGTTTGGGTACAAGAGGAACCCGCCAACATGGGTGCTTGGAGCTACATGCAACCGCGGCTGAATGCCCTTTTAGAAATGCTGCATGGCGATTGCAGCCGGCGCGTGCGCTATATCGGTCGGCCTGAAGGCGCCAGCCCCGCTACCGGAAGCGCCAAGGTACATCAGCTTGAGCAGGAGCGAATCGTGCGTAGGGCCCTAAGCTTGGAATTAAGTAAATAAAAAAGCGACCTACTCCTTTCGCAGGTCGCTCCCGTACCGGCGTTGCAGTCTACTTAGGACTGCTGCGAGTGCCGGCGGGCATTGCGGAGCGCCTTCTGCTCCTCCATCCGACGCTCCTCAGAGGGCTTAATGTAATACATATGCTGTCGGTACTCACGCAGCAGTCGGCTACGGTTGACAGCACGCTTAAAGCGCCGCAGCACGCGATCAATCGGTTCGTTATCGCGGACTTTTATACCAACACCTGCTCGGGCCAAGGCTATTCCTCCTGTTTTGGGTTCAGGGTTTCCCGTTGCAAAAGCAAAGGCTGCAACAATCAAAGCGTTTGGAGGTTTCGCCTTTCCCAACGTGAAAGCTCGATCAATTCGTAATCTTATGGCAAAAACAGCGGAGTTCGTGCTAGCCACGCGAAATCCTGGTAAGCTTGCTGAACTTAAAGCCCTTTTAGCATCGTTTCCGATAGTTCTTCGGGCTGCGAGTGATTTTCCTGGAGCCCCTGAAGTTGTCGAAGACGCGGCTACACTTGAGGGCAATGCAGTACGCAAGGCTCGTGCGCTCCAGGCCTATACGGGCTTGCCTGCCTTGGCCGACGATACCGGGTTAGAAGTGGAAGCGCTCGATGGTCGGCCTGGCGTGCACTCGGCACGCTTTGCAGGGCCTCAAGCGACGGATGCTGAAAACCGGGCACATCTGCTTCGTGCGCTTGAAGGCGTGGCTAACCGGCGCGCACGCTTTCGTACCGTTTTGGCGTTTGCTCCCGATGCGCAAACGCTATACTTGTTTGAAGGCATTTGTCCAGGCTATATCTTAGAAGTTGAACGCGGAGAAGGCGGCTTTGGCTACGATCCCCTTTTTGTCCCTGAGGGCTATACGCAGACTTTTGCTGAACTCTCTTTAGAAGAAAAGAACCGAATCAGTCACCGGGGACAAGCCTTACGCGCGTTTGCTCATTTTTTGGAGCAATGGCTAACCGATGTTTAGTTGCCTATGGTCGCTTTAGTGCAACGCGTTAGCGAAGCTTCGGTAGAGGTCGATGGACAGATTACTGGCTCTATTGGCTGTGGCTTGCTTATTTTGCTAGGCGTGCACCGTGACGATACGGAGGCTGAGGCTGATTGGGTGGCTCGAAAATGTGCAAACCTTAGAGTCTTCCCAGATGAGGACGGTAAAATGAACCGTTCGCTTAAAGAAGTAGGCGGGCAGGCCCTGGTAGTTTCGCAGTTTACTCTTTATGGCGACGTATCACGCGGACATCGGCCTTCGTTTACCGAATCGGCTCCACCGGAAAAAGCCGAACGGCTGTATCAATACTTTGTCGAACGTTTGGCCCAAGAACTGGGTCAAAAGGTACCTACTGGTGTTTTTGGGGCTATGATGCGTGTGCATCTGATTAATGACGGTCCAGTTACGCTCTGGGTAGAACGTAAGGTGATGCGATGATGAAAACTCCCCGGTATTGGTTATGGGCCTTATGGTTTGGGGCCATGAGTGCTTACGGCCAGGCTGATTATGTGCTTGTCGGAGGGCGTCTCTATACGGTCGATTCGACCCAACCCGTGGCCGAAGCTTTGGCCGTGCAGGGCGAACGCATCGTAATGGTAGGGACTACCGAGCAGGTGCTGGCGACTTACCCCCAAGCCCCTCGTATTGATCTGAAAGGGTATACCGTTGTGCCTGGGTTTATTGATGCCCATGCTCATTTGATGGGACTGGGGCTAAGCCGAATGCAGGTGGATCTGACGGGCACGCGCTCAGTACAGGAGGTGTTGGACCGCCTTAAGGCATTTGCTGCTTCCCTTCCTGAGCAGGCTTGGCTGCTGGGACGCGGCTGGGATCAAAACAACTGGCCTGTTAAAGAATTTCCTACCCGTCAGATGCTCGATACAGTCTTCCCAGAGCGGCCGGTCTGGCTAGTGCGCATCGACGGCCATGCTGCGTGGGCCAATACGGCTGCGCTCATGCAGGCTGCGCCAGCGCTGCTAACGACGTTTGTGGCTGATCCCTCTGGTGGTCGCATCGTACGCGATGCCCAAGGGATGCCAACAGGCGTGCTCATTGATGCTGCTATGGAGCTAGTAAGCCGTCAGATTCCCCCGCCCACTGAAATTGTGCTGGAAGAAGCGTTGCAGCGGGCAATCGCCGAAGTGCATCGCTATGGCCTTACTGGTGTGCACGATGCTGGCGCCAACTGGGATACCATTCAGCGGTATCGGCGCGCTGTTGACCGGGGCATGCTTCGTCTGCGGCTGTATGTTATGGTGGATGGTTTGGGTGAAGCTTTTGATCATATTTGTACGCAAGGGCCGCTTTTGGGCTATGGGGGATATCTAACCGTACGCTCAGTCAAATTTTACATCGATGGAGCACTAGGAAGTCGGGGGGCAGCACTTTTGGCCGACTATAGCGATGATCCGGGCAATCGAGGGTTGCTGCGTTACCCGCCAGAAGGCTTTACCCAGATGGTGCAGCAAGCGATGCGTTGTGGCTTGCAAGTCAACACCCATGCCATTGGGGACCTCGGTGTGCGTGTGGTGCTCGATGCCTACGAGCAGGCTCTGCAAACCTTATCGCATACCGCCGGCCGTCATCGCATCGAACATGCGCAGGTGGTTGCCCCACCCGATTTTGCTCGCTTTTCGGCGCTGGGGGTGATTGCTTCCATGCAACCCACGCATGCTACCAGCGACATGTACTGGGCTGAGGATCGGTTAGGACCGGACCGGGTACGTGGGGCCTACGCCTGGCGCACCTTGCTACAACATGGCGTGCGCCTGGCCTTTGGATCCGATTTCCCCGTTGAATCCCCTAACCCGCTATTGGGATTTTACGCAGCCGTAACGCGACAAGACGCGCAGGGATGGCCACCGGGCGGTTGGTATCCTGAACAACGCTTAACGCGTGAAGAGGCGCTTCGGGCTTTTACGCTTGAGGCCGCCTATGCAGCTTTTCAAGAGCATGAGCTGGGGTCGCTCACACCCGGCAAGTACGCCGATTTTGTAATCCTTTCTCAGGACATTATGACCATTCCTCCTGAAGAAATTTTGCGGACGCAGGTGCTAGCTACTTTCATCGGTGGCCGCTGCGTGTTTCATCATGAAACCGCTGCTGACCTGTGCCCTCAGCTACCATGAACCTCTTGTCGACCTTGTCCGTTTACTGGGCCGGTATATGGACGATACCCTACAGTGTACCTAACTAGAGGTTAAGGCCATCCCTATGACACAGGAACTGCAGGCCCGGGAATCCATACTTACGCACCTGAATCCGGAAGGAGGGGTGCATATGGTGGATGTATCGGCCAAGCCCGATACCGTACGCACCGCGGTAGCTAGTGGGCGTGTTATTCTGCCAGCCGACGTATTGCGTGCCATCTTAGCCCATGAAGTGCGAAAAGGCGATGTGCTGACCGTGGCCCAAATCGCCGGTATTTTAGGGGCTAAGCAAACCAGCCAGCTTATCCCACTGTGCCATCATGTAAACCTGACAGGCGTCGATCTGGAGCTTAAGCCTAACGAAGAGACCAGCAGCATTGAGATTCGGGCCTTTACCAAAGCGACTGGTCCAACAGGTGTGGAAATGGAGGCGCTTACGGCTGTTGCTGTAGCTGCGCTCACCATTTACGACATGTGCAAATCCCTCTCTAAAGAGATTGTCATTACGGACATCCAGCTGTTGGCCAAAACAGGGGGCGCCAGTGGGGACTACCGTAAAGCCTTACCCCGATAAGGGCGGCACGTAACCTCTTTGCGGTTGCAAACGTACCGCTCCGTGGTTAGCTTGTAATAAATACGGGGCTTTACGATTACTGCAACTATGGAATTGCTCTTATCGTCTGGCTTGATCCTGCTGGTCCTTATTGTCGCCGGTCTGGTTTTGTTCTTCTACTTCGTACCGGTTGGGCTTTGGATCACGGCTTACTTTTCCGGCGTGCGCCTAAACCTAGTGCGCGACCTGGTGGGCATGCGGCTGCGCAAGGTGCCACCGCATCTGATTGTCAAACCCCTCATTACCGCACACAAAGCAGGAATCTACCTGGAGACAGCGCAGCTTGAGGCGCACTATTTGGCAGGTGGTAACGTGCAGAAGGTGGTTAATGCGCTCATCTCTGCCGACAAGGCGAACATCGACCTGACCTTTGAGCGGGCGGCTGCTATCGACCTGGCCGGACGCGACGTGTACGAGGCCGTCCAGGTTTCCGTCAATCCGAAGGTAATCGAGACGCCACCAGTTTCGGCTGTAGCTAAGGATGGCATCCAGGTACGCGCCATCGCCCGCGTGACCGTGCGGGCGAATATCGAACGGTTGGTGGGCGGTGCCGGTGAGGAAACCATTATCGCACGCGTGGGCGAAGGGATCGTCTCGACGATTGGTTCGGCTAACTCCCACAAGGAGGTGCTAGAAAACCCGGATCGCATTTCCAAGACCGTGCTGGAGAAAGGTTTGGATGCAGGTACGGCCTTTGAAATTCTGTCGATCGATATCGCAGATGTTGACGTAGGCGATAATATTGGGGCCAAGCTTCAGATCGATCAGGCCGAAGCGGATTTACGTGTAGCGCAGGCCAAAGCCGAGGAGCGACGGGCAGCAGCTGTGGCACGTGAGCAGGAAATGCGAGCGCTTGTGCAGGAGATGCGGGCTAAGGTGGTTGAAGCAGAGGCCGAGATCCCGAAGGCGATTGCCGAAGCGCTGCGCAAGGGCAACCTGGGCGTGCTCGACTACTACAACCTGCGCAACATCCAGGCCGATACCGAGATGCGTCGGGCTATTGGGGGTGGCAGTCAGCAGGAGGCTGAGGGAAGCTAAACGCGTCACCAGCGCATCAGTAGGCCCAAGGCTACACCCCGACGTGTAAATAAATCGTCATGGCTGTAGCTTAGCGTAAACGTAACGCCTACGTTTGGGGTTAGTAACTGCTGAACTCGGGCGGTGACGAAATAGGTGCGTACGCGTTTGAGCACGGGTCCTACGTCGATAATTTCTACGCCCCGGCCATAGCCCGCCTGCATTTCTACAAAAGACAGTAGCGACGGGCCGTAGCGGCGAACCATAAAGCGCTGCGTCCAGTTGAGCTGACCGGCCAGGGGGGTCAATAAGGCCTGCGTGCGGAGGTACCAAGGACCAGTATAAAGGCCTGTAGCCAGCCCCCAAATGGCTACCTGCTGCGTGGAAAAGTGGCGGTAACGAAACGCCATAGCCAGTTCCCAGGCCCTTATGCTTTGATAGAGTTCCAGATAGGACTCATGGGTAGGTAGAAAATCCGCAGCAGGGGAAAATTGTAAGCGGGCATTGCCGTAAGCATGAGGCCAAAGCGTCGTCCATCCTTCAAGAGCAACAGCCATATCCCACCGGCCAAAACGCTGTACAAAAGTCCATTCGCTTAAGGCAGTAGTCTGTTGATGGCTAAGGTGAAGCGTTAGGGTTCCGGTTTGCCACGGGGCGCGTCCTCCACTGAGGGCTTCATAGAGATAGGTCGACTGAGCACCCCATTGAAAGTTAGACGGCCTATGCTGAGCCATGCTGATAAGCACTGGGCAAAGTAGTCCACCTATGATCCAAAGCAGTTTGCTCATGGTTTTAGCTTTTTTGAAATCCTTTACGTTCCATGCTTCCCCAACCGGTTTGCCCTCTCAAGTAAGAGATCGTCCCGCGAATGCGATAAAAGGTGATGAGCTGGCGGTAGCCGAAGTTTTCCAGAAGCGATAGCACCAGCAAAAAAAGCAGGTCTTGCAGACGCGTATAGCGTCGGAACGAGAGTTCTTCCAGACCAACGGCAGCAACGGAGAGTACGCTACCCATAAGCACTGCAATCCACAGAAAAAGGACGGCGGACGCTGTGGAGAGGTACCCTGTAATGAGCAGGAAAAAGAATACAATGTAGCCGAAAAACTCGATAATTGGGCCGAGCATCTCAAAAAAGAAAAAGTAAGGATAGGCGATCAGGCCGATGCGGCCATAGCGTGGATTAAGCAGCAAACGTCGATGGCGTCGCAGCGTATCGATCAGGCCGCGCTGCCAACGGTCTCGCTGGCGGCTGAGCAAAGCCCTTGTTTCTGGTACCTCAGTCCAGGCGACCGGATCTGGCACAAAGTGGACCGCATAGGGCAGCCGCTGCTCTCGGCAGTAGCGATGCAGACGTACGGTTAGCTCAAAATCTTCTCCTACGCTGTCGTGCGCCAGGCCACCGACGGCTACTACTAGGTCGCGACGAAACAACCCAAAAGCTCCCGAGATCAGGAGCATAATTTGGAGGGCATCCCAGCCCACACGGCCTGCCAAAAACGAACGCAGGTATTCGACTACTTGAAACCGCGCCAGCCATCGTTGAGGAAGGCGCACTTCGGATACCAGGCCATCTTGAACGCGGCAGCCATTGACAACCCGGATAATACCGCCTGAAGCCACTGTACGTGCATCTTCGAGGAAAGGACGCACAATACGCATAAGTGCTTCTGGCTCAATGATTCCGTCGGCATCAACCAGGCAAAGGAGGGGCGTGCGGCAGTAGTTAATGCCAGCGTTGATGGCATCGGCCCGGCGACCATTTTCTTTATCAATCACCCAAAGGTGAGGATGGGTCTGGCTTTGATAGACGCCGCGCACAGGCGCTGTAGGCAGATGGGCCAAGGGGAAGCGAGGTGCCGGCTGCAGACGGTAGGTGCTTTTTAGCACCTCAAGCGTAGTATCGGTTGAACCATCGTTTACAATAAGAATTTCATAGTCAGGATAACGTAGCGTCAGCAGAGAGCGAGAGGCTTCAAGAATCGTGGCTGCTTCGTTATAAGCTGGTACGATAATCGTTATGGGTGGAGCTCCTGCAGTGGCAATCAGATCGTCAATATCTACCGAGTTCAGTTGCTGCGTATAGCGCCGCAAGCTGCGAAAAGCCATTAAGCTGGTAACCAGGTAGTACGTATTGAGGGCTACAAAGTAAAGCAGTACAATCAGTTGAAAGACAGCCAGCAATGGCAAAATCGCCTGCATCATGGCTTTTCTGAGAAGGATTCCTGCAATACCTGTTCGATCAGCATGCGACGTTGAGGGTATCGCTCAGCTAATTCGGCCAAAAGTGCAAAAGCGCGCTGTTGCTTAAGAGCGCGGGCAGCAGCTAGGGCTACCCAGGAAGAGGTATCCTCGAGGGCCTTGACAAGCAGCGTCTGGCTTGTAGCATCTCCAATAGTGCCCAAAGCACGTACGGCCTCTAAACGGACAGCTTCGTTGGGATGATGTAGATAAGGGAGTAAGACGACGGTGTAAGCTGCTGTGCCGCCATGCGCTACCAGGGTTAACAAAGCGAGCACGAGTTCATCCGGTAAGTTAGGGTTTTGAAGCATTTGGGCCGCCAGAAAGGCCCCTTGAGGATCATTCAAGAGGCTGAGCGTTTGGGCTATTATAGCCCTTACCCAGGCCGGATGCTGAACATCTCCTAAGGCCTGACGCAACGCAGGTAGGGCTTCAAAACCTAATCGACTCAGCAGCGAAGCCAGCAAAGCTGGGGAGATCTGTTTAAACCGATGCAGGCGACCTATAAGCTGGGGCGCGAGCGGTGCATTTTCAGGCTGAGCAAGCCGACGAAAAGCAACCAGGGCTACCAAGGGGGCCGGATCGTCTAAGGCGTGTAGCAGCACCTCAGAAAGATTTTCTTCGCTAAGCACAGCCAGAATTTGCAGATAATAGGCCCGCGCTTCTGGACTCCCCCGATGGACCGCCCGCCGTAACTGGGGAAGGTAGGGGCGAGCCAGCATGCGAAATTGAGCCAATTCGACACCTTTAACGCGGCGAGCAAATCGATACAAAAAGCTGCAGAACTGAAGTACCTCATTGGGCGCTACAGTGGCCCATAACATTTCTGGACGTTGGGTCCCAAGAAGCACTTCCTGGAGCTGCGCTTTCCATCGGGCTTCGCAGCGCTGCCTCCGAGCTTGTTGTTGATCATTGCGCCAGCGAAGCAGCACCGCTGCGATGATCATGAGACCTGTCAGCCCAATAAGCACATAAAAAGCAATGAGGGCGGCTTGAAAAAGCCGATCCCCAAACGTCAGCTCTAAGAGCTCTTGGGCAAAAGTTCTGATCATACATGCTAGCTAGGCCGCTTGGGCTATGCGAATCTCTTGACGGTTGAGTAGCCGGCGAACTCTGGCACTGAGTTCTACAGGTGAAAAAGGTTTAAGCATATAGTCGTCTGCACCCAGTTCAAAACCCCGAACCACATGATGCTCTTGGCTCAAGCTAGTTAGGAGGATAATAGGCGTAGTGCGATAGGTCGGGAGGGATCGTAAAAACGACAAGAGTTCAAATCCATCCATGCCGGGCAGCTTGACATCGAGGATGACAAGCTGGGCTGTGTTGATTCGGGCCCATGCGGCAGCCTCCCGACCATTGGCGAAGACCACCACTTCGTAGCCGTCACGTTGCAGCCGGATTTGAATCAGGGTAGCAATATCAGGATCGTCCTCAACAAGGAGAATGCGAGGTTTGCTTTTTGCGGGTTCCTGATAGGTGCGGATCATGCCCGCGCTCTTTTGAACCATAAGACACTTTTGGGCTTGTTCGACAAGTGAAACCAAACGCGTTTGGGACGAAGTAACCGGCACAATGCAGGCTGAAAAAGAGAGCGTAACAGGTTCGTTTGGGGCAATTTCAAAGGGTTCCAGTTGCAGGACGCGGAGCGCTTGCTCCAGTAGCTCGCGGGCCTGTAGGGCTGAGGTATCTGGAAGCAGCAGGCAGAACGTATCAGCTTCCCAGCGGCCAATCAGATCCCCCGGTCGCAGCAGCCGACCAAGTCGCCAGGCTGCCTGCCGAAGCACTTCGTCAGCTACGGCCGTACCGTAGCGTTGATTAATTTCTGAAAAGTGATCTAAATCGACTAAAGCCAGACAGAATGGTGCTCCTGTGCCGGCATGTAACGTGCAAAAACGTGCAAATGCCTCTTCCAGCATGAGGCGTCCGGGCAGGCCTGTAAGCGGATCCCCGCTGTGCTGGAGTAGCGTCCGTTGGAGCAGGTTGGCTACGGTTGAGCTCAACGCTGCTGGATCAAAAGGTTTTTCTAAGAAAGCGTCAGCACCTAATGCGTAGCATTCGGCTTTAACTGTTGAGGAAGCGCGATCGGAAAGCATGAGTACAGGTACTGTAGCCAGGCTAAGCTGCTGGCGAATCCAAAGTAGCAGGGAACGTCCGTCCAGGTCTGGAAGCAGCAGTTCGGTAATGACCAAATGGAACGGTTGTTGGGAAAGCAAGGCTTGTGCTTCTGTAGCTGTTGCCACTACCGTTAAGCTGCGGTAAGGCGTTTCCAGCATGGTCGAGAGTAACGCCGCGCTATCGACGTCAGGTTCGACGATCAACATGCGGACGCGCAGTCCCGGAAGCTGGGCGACTAAAGCTTCTAAGGCCTTCCGGGCACTTTGCAGCGTTTCTTGCATTTCCTCAACCTCCAGTCTTGCTCCCTGCTTAATGAGATGCTGGATCTGTTGCTGCATGGCAGCTACTTCTGGAATATGCATATAGGCCGAAAGCAACTGGGAGGCCCGCACTAGCAGTCGCAGAGCGGCTACTGTGACCTGCGGAGAAGGGGTCTCTAACTCTAATAGCGCTACCTCCAGGCTATCCAGCAACAACACAACTTCTTCCTTTAACGAGGGTAAAGGAGCAAGCATGGAGCTTGAAGCAAGATATTGAGGCAACCGGGGGCAACTTTAAACAAAGAGTATAACTTCAAAGGGTATACCAAAGTCGTGTTTTGCTTTTTATGGGTTCGCGAAATTCACCAACTATGCAGGTTGCGCGCCTAACGGCTTTTGCGACACTGGGGACGTTAAGTGCGACGCAGGCGCTTATCGGGCGTGTTTGGGAGGCGCTGGAGGGGGCTGATCCAGAGCTCGTTGCTGAAGAGACGCTTTGCCTGGTAGCCACGGCTACGGCCCGTGCGGTTGACGCTGGCCTGCATGCCGTACCGGCGCTTCGGCAAGCAGTGGTGCCAGTGCTACTGGAGCTTCCGTTTACCTATCGAGATTATGTGCTGGGTGGGGCGCTTCTGGAGGAAGAAGTGGATGCTGGACTTGAAGCAGCTGGCCAGGAGATCTACAGCCGTCTGCAGCGTACGTTGACGTTTTATCAGGCACACCTACCGGTTGGACAGTTTCCCGGTGAGCGCCTCTTAACAGAAAAAATGGCCTTATGGATGGGACGAATTAGCCCACCCGGTCTGCCTGAGCTGCCGCAAGCCCGCATGGAACGCTTAGCAGTAGTGCCGCTGCTACAGGCGCATCTGCGGCTGATGCTGATGTTCGGACGTCACGTCGCAGCCGAGGCCTCTGAAGAATAAGCAGGCGATTGCGTCAGTGCTTGCCAGTCGGCCAGCAGTTGAAAGGCTTTCCCTTTGGCCAGAGCAGCGCGTGCTTGATCCACTCCATCGCTTAGCCGATCGGCCTGGCCGCTTAAGTAAAGCAGCACACCAGCCGTAAGTAGGGCTGTATCTCGGCAGGGAGAAGGCCGATTCTGCAGGATAGATCGCGTTACTTCAGCGTGCAGCCGAGGATTAGGCTCAAGCACCGTGTCATCCGATTCAGGAAAGCCCAGTCGGGGAGCTTCCACTACGAGCGGTTCAGCTTCTATATCGGCAGGATACAGCCGGGTGGTGCGTCCAGCACGACATTCAATGGAGCCTTCGATGCCCTGCACGAGCCAGCTTCCTGGGATCAGGCTTGCGACGGCTGGGCGCATACGCAGCAGATAATTGCGGTGGAAAAATCCGACTACGCAACGGGCTGCATTAGCAGGGTTAAGCAGCTTTTCGACGGTGTTGAGGGCTGTGCGAAGGCCGAACTGCTGACGGATGGGCGTCAGCGCATGCCAGGATGGCGCAAAGCGCGGGGCGTGCAGGTAGCCAATGCCCAGGGTTTCGATCTGGTGGGCGACGGCCTCGGATGCTTGGTTGGCCGGAACGCCCAGCGCCTCCAGTACGTGGGCCGGTGTAACGCCTTGCTTGGTAGGCACATCAGGCGCGCCGTGGAACACGACGGGCTGCCCGGCCGCCGCCACGATCAATGCGATAGCCGGGACGAGCTGAAGCGTTCGGGCTTTACCGTCGTACGGCACACCTAAGTCCAGCAGTTTAGATACCTTGGGGTGGATGAGATGGCAGCAAACGCGGGCTGCTTCGACAAAGCCTTCGATCTCTTCGGCCGTTTCGCCTTTGACCCGCTGTGTAATCAGAAAGGCGCCGATTTGGGCTGGTGTGGCGACGCCTTCTAAAATGAGCCGCATAGCCTGGCGCGCTTCCTCGCGCGACAGATCGCGCTTGAGTTTTTCACCCCGTCCTACAGCCTGAACGTAGGGGATAAAAGCTTCCATCAGCCAACGGCTAAGTTTTCAACCCAGACGCCTTGCGCGTTGATCTCCAGCGTAAGTTGGACCTGATCGGTGCGCAGGGTAAGTCGATAGCTTCCAGGGTTATGAGGTAGAAAAGATAGCTCGCGCAGCGTATGTCCTCGGAGTGCGCGAAGCGCCTCGTTAGCTTGCTGGAGGGCAGCACGGATTTGGCTGCCGCGTTGGGTTTGGAAGAACAGTTCGCGTAATGCTTTTTCTTCGTGCGCGCCGTGCTGTTGGCGAATGCGTCCTGTCTGGAGCGCGATCTCCAGAAAGCGCTCCAGGGCGTCTTCGAGGGCTTGATCTTCGATCTGGCCGGTTTCGATGGCCTCAAGGAGCCGCTGGTAGCGCTGGCGGGTGAATTCGTCGCGGAGTGAGCTAACAAAGGCGGCCAGCTCCAAGCGCAGCGGCTCCTGAGCAGCCTCCGGAATAGGCAAGGGCATGGTTGGCTTAGTTTAGTGGGCGTGGCCGTTGGTGCTATGGCCGTGACCAACGATAGCTTCCATTTCGTGCTCAAAGCCGCCGGTCTCGATGGGGCAGTGGATGCCGCACTCTTTGGGTGCGTTTGTCTCCCACCACCAGCGGCCAGCCCGATCGTCTTCGCCGGGCTGAATAGGACGCGTGCAGGGTGCGCAGCCGATGCTTGTGTAGCCTTCGGCGTAGAGCGGATGGGTGGGCACGTTGAATTCCTCAACGTAGGCCCATACGTCTTCTTTCGTCCAATCGGCTAAGGGATTGATCTTAATGACGCCGTCGTGGTCGTGGTCGATTTCCACCTTGCGGATGGCCGCTCGCGAAGCCCACTGGTCGCGGCGCAGGCCCGTAAACCAGGCGTCGAGGTGGTTTAGCGCTCGAATTAGCGGCCGCACCTTGCGCACGTGGCAACAGAGCAGGCGCAAGGGTACGCTTTTGTAGAACGGATTAACACCGTGCCGCCGTACCAGCTCCTCAACTTCGCGGTAGTCTGGAAAAAGCACTTCGAAGCGGGCTTCCGGATAGCGCTCGCGCACCTGTTCGTAGAAATCGTAAGTCGCTTGGGGTAGGCGTCCGGTGTCAACCGTCATCACCCGAATGTTGGGTTTGATCCGGTAGGCCATGTCCAAAATCACCATGCCGTCGACCTGTAAGGCCGTGACAAGGGCGATGCGGTCTTCGTCAAAGGTCTCCAGCGCCCAGGCGATCACGTCTTCCGGTTCCTGGTCGTCCAATTGCAGCGCGATTTCGCCGATTTCCAGGTCGTCAAAAAGCGGTTGGCGTGCCATGGTTACTTCCGGTTTGTTTTATCCTCCGGACATTGCCATGAGGATGAGCAACTCATCACCCGGCTTGAGCGGGGTATCCAGTCCTTGAAGGCTTTGAATGTCTTCTTCGTTGAGGTATAGATTGAAGGCTTCGTTGAGCTGGCCGTCGGGGGTGAGCACCGTGGCTTTAAGTTTAGGATAGCGCCGGCCAGCTTGCTCTAAGGCGAGGCGTACGGTAGGTGCTTTGACCTCGATCACGTCGCTGCCTTCCGTCAGCTCCAGGAGCGGACCTGGAATGCGGATGAGGCTTACGTTTTGGGCTGCTTCAGGGGCGGGAACAACCTCCCCCAGCGCAATAGCCTGAAGTGCTTCATTGGTGTGGGCCTCGCAGAAAGCCTGAAACGTATAGTGGTCGCCCAGGCGACGACGTTCGTGCAGCCAGGCGCCTACCAGTCGGACAATAGCCTGACTGATCTCCTCAGAGGGAATACGGCGAAGAATGGGGCGACCAATGGCGGCATGCACACCCAGCCCGCCCCGCAGCGTCACATCGTAGGCCTCGATTTTGGTCCCGTTGGGACCGGCCGTGCGCGTGCCCTGCAGTCCGATATCGCCGACCCAGTGGTGTGCGCAAGCATGGGGGCAGCCGTCCATATAGATCGTTAGGTCCTGCACCTCATCTCCATAGTGCGCTTCCAGGTCAGCGATGATTTCGTCGAGTTTCTCTTTGGTTTCGGCAACGGAGTAGTTGCAGAACTGGTGGCTGGTGCAGGCCGTCGAGGTGCCGTAGAGGCGATGCCGCTCAATGGGAAAGCCGATCTCCCGGAGCTGATCGAATACCCAATTGAGCCGATTTTCAGGCAGATTCCCTAAGATGAAGTTTTGTTCGCGTGTAAAGCGAATATCGCCGCCTACGGCTTCCAGCACGTCGGCAATCTGACGTAGCTGGGTTCCCGTGACGCGTCCTGAAGGAACGGGAAAGCCTGCATAGAACAGTCCCTCTTGCTTCTGGCGATGAACGCCCAAGTGATTCCCTCCGGGTAGTGGATCCGGCGCACAAAAATCTTCCAGTTTACGTCCCAGCCGTTCCTCGACCAGCTGACGTACCCCTGCTGGACCGTAATCGTCTACCAAGAACTTAATGCGAGCTTTGGCTCGGCTGAGTCGGTAGCGCAGGTCTTGTTGCCATACGTCGGTAATGGCTGCCAGGACTTCTACGGCTTCTTCGACGGGAATAAACACGCCCAGATCGCGCGCCAGCCGAGGGGTGGCCGAAAGCCCTCCCCCTACCTTGACGGCAAAGCCCGGCCGCCCGTTTTTGATCACGCCGATCAGCGCAATGTCGTGGATTTCCGGTGCATTACACTGATGCGGGCAGCTGCTGATGGTGAATTTGTGCTTACGCGGCAGGTTCGAGTAGTCGGGATTGCCCCAGAAAAAGCGGGCTGCGGCTTCGATGACGGGGCGAACGTCGAACAGTTCGTCCGGATTGATGCCATTGACCGGGCAGCTTGTGATGTTACGTACCGTGTCACCTTCGGCACCTACGGTGGTCAGCCCGGCCTGCGCAATGGCCTCCAGCACCTCGGGCAGCTTGTCCATGGCCACCCAGTGGAGCTGAATACCCTGGCGTGTGGTCAGCTCGCCGTAGTCGCGGCCGTAGCGGCCGGCGATTTCTCCGATAGCACGGAGCTGATCCGGACGTAGCAGACCACCGGGCACCTTGATGCGCACCATAAAGGTGCCCACTTTGGGCTTGTCGTGCGCGATGCCGTACCAGTAAAGGCGCACGATGTCTTCTTCGGGAATGGCTTCGTAGCCGCGGGCGATCAGCTCGGGCAATTCCTCAACTACGTGTAAAGGCGGCCGCTCTTGCTTAAGGCGCTCAATGCTGTTGCGTTTGAGTACTAGCTCCCAGGAAAGCTCCTGTTCACGACGGCCATAACGAAAGCGGATTTCACCAGACATTGCGCTCTATGATGTTTTGTGGGAAATGGGATACACCCAAAGCCGCTTAACCCTTGAGGGTAGCGTTTAGGAATAAGGGAAGCGAGCGCTGCAAAACGAAACGGCCGGGAAATTCCTGTCTACCGACTACCTGCTCTTTTGAGACGTAACCTACAAAGGTATTCCCGGCTTAGCCGCTTACTGAAGGAGAGGCTTGCGCTCAGCGCATACAGCAACATCGCACGCCGACAAACGACATCCCTGCCCTCCGGATTAATCCGGCAGCGAAGTGGAAGAAAGGCACTTGCGTTGTGGCGTGACGGCTCATAGCTGAGCAGCTTCGTTCTTGTCTTTAAAGGCCAAAGATAACCGCTGTCGTTCTTAAAATCAACCGTTATACAACGATTATCTATCCAACTTGTATCGACGTTGTCTTAACGCACCTATAGGATCGAAGGTTATAGTCACAGATGAAGATTTGAGAAAATGTGGGATGATGGCCATGAAGGGCCGTATAGGCGGCTTTAGCCTTGCTTGTTATGGAACAGCTCGTGTTGGGGATCGTTCATCCGTCCCCCTGCAAGGAAACCTAGGAGCGTGTGAAAAATACAGAAGGGCGGGTAGAGGGTTTTACAAAATCAGCGGGGGAATGTAGTTTTGCATTGTTTACCACTTTCAGGGGAGGGCCTGTTGCCACCAGGTGCGATCCTGAACCGCAAAGCCCGCGTTCTTTGAATGCGTTTTTTCACGGCAGGTCCTGTTGGAGGCAGGGCCAGACCGTGATGCGCTAGCGGCTGGTGAGTGTGTAAGCTAAAGAGGACGTGACATGTAGCGCACTTGACGTCTTCCGGCGTCCTCCTACCCTTCGCTCACCAGGACTGCGGTTGTATGGGGTGCCTCCTTCGAGGAGGCATTATTTGTTAACCATACAATGTTTCCCCGCTTGTGGCAGGCGGGGGGTGCAAACCAAAAGGAGGGTAGCCAATGCAAGCACTCGGAAGGCAGATCTTGGTCGAGTTCTACAACTGCGACCGGGAGGTGCTCAACAATGAAGCTTTAATCCGTGAAATCCTTATCGAAGGTGTCCGGCGGTCCCGTGCTACCGTCATCACAGACACGTTTCACTCCTTCAGTCCCCATGGCGTTAGCGGCGTTGTGGTTATTGCCGAATCGCATGTAGCCATCCATACCTGGCCCGAGCACGGCTATGCCGCTGTCGACATCTTTACCTGCGGCGAAACCATTGACCCCTGGGTCATCCAGCGCTATCTGGAAGAGCGGTTCAGGGCACGGAATGTGTCGAGTATGGAACTCAAACGCGGGCTCTTTCCAGAGCGCGTGCCGCACAAGCCCGTTATCGAGGAAGCTGTTGCTGCTTGAGACGGACTGTATGAGCTTGCCTTGTTGGTAAGCGGCGTGGCTCGCTCCAGAAGGGGGAGCTACGCCGCTTTTTCATCTTTAAAGCTTTCAAGGGTGCCTATGGCTTCGCCTAAGCAATACCAGTTGCAATACACCGAATTTTGGCAACAACGTACAGGCATTACTTTTGGGGTTGAGCGCGTCCTGTTTGACCGACAAAGCGCTTATCAGCATGTGCAGGTTTGGGAGACCGACGCCTTTGGTCGGCTGCTGACGCTGGATGGCCTGGTGATGGTAACCGAGCGTGACGAGTTCGTCTACCACGAAATGATTACCCATCCGGCGTTGTGCTTGCTATCGAATCCTCAGCGCGTATTGATCATAGGTGGGGGAGATGGAGGCACGTTGCGGGAAGTATTGCGCTATTCGACCATTATCCAGGCAGATCTAGTTGAAATTGACGAGGTGGTCATCGAAGCTTCACGCGCTTTTTTCCCGTCGCTTAGCGTAGCGTTTGACGACCCGCGAGCGCGCGTTCATGTGGCCGATGGCGTGGCCTTTGTGCAACAAGCCCGGTCAGCCACTTACGATTTGGTCATTGTCGATGCGACCGATCCTGTAGATTTTGCTGAAGGGTTGTTTGGTGAGGCATTTTATCGCGACTGTGCTCGTATTTTGACCGAAGAGGGCATCCTGGTCACGCAAAGCGAGTCCCCGTTTGATCCTACGTTTCAGCATTCTATTCAGGCAGCCTATGCAATGCTGGGGCGCATTTTTGGAAGCGTACACATGTACCTAGCCCATATTCCCACCTATCCGATGGGGTTGTGGTCCTTTACTCTGGCGAGTAAGCGGCTGCACCCGGTAAGGGATTTTGACCCAGGGCGGGCAGCAGCCCGTATTGCCCCTTTTGCTGAGCAGTTGCGCTATTACAATCCCACCTTACATCAGGCCGCATTTGCATTGCCCAGCTTCGTACGCCGTCTTTTTGAAAACGCCGCCTCTCCTGCTCAAGAGGCCCAGAGCGATTCCATTGGGTAACGTAAAACCAGAAAACCTTCCAGGAGCTGGCGATTAAAGTTAATGAAGCCGTTAACCAGGTAGATTTCTTCAGGCGTGCAGTTGTAAAGCAGCTTGACTTCGCGTTTGGTGCGACGATGGTCAATTGTTAAGATAGCGCCCACCAGTCCGCGTGTGCCGTGGCCGATAAATACGTCTATGGGCTGCTTATCGCTACTTTGGGTGCCGTTGACAAAGCCATAGTCAATGGGATAGATAATTTCGGGAAACAGGGGATGGCGGCTGCGATACGGACGGTCAATGGTCCATCCCTGTTGTTCAATGAGGAGTTCCCACTCACGCCAGCGGAAACACTGGGCAAATAGGGCTAAAAACGGCGCACTGTAGATCATGGCTGGCCATGAGCCCTGATAGGTTAGGGGCGTTGGGTGGCCGTTTCTGGCAGGACAACGCGAATATGCAACTCTTCAAGCTGCTCCGGCGAGACTTCGTCGGGTGTGTTTGACATCAGCTCCTGCGCGCGCTGGGTTTTGGGGAAAGCAATTACGTCGCGGAGCGAGCCAGCGCCGGCCAGCAACATCACGATACGATCCAGACCCAGGGCAATGCCTCCGTGGGGAGGAGCACCATAGCGAAAAGCCGTCAAAAGAAAACCAAAACGTCGCTCAGCTTCTGTCTCATCGATTCCCAGCAGACGAAACATGCGGCGCTGAATATCTTGGCGATGAATACGAATTGAGCCGCCGCCGATTTCGTTGCCGTTGAGTACCAGGTCATAGGCACGGGCACGCACGCTGCCGGGGTCGGTTTCCAGCTTGTCCAAATCGTCGGGATGGGGTGAGGTGAACGGGTGATGCATGGCGTAGTAGCGCTGGGTTTCCTCATCCCATTCCAGCAAAGGAAAATCCGTAACCCATAGAAAGTGCCAAGGCCCTTCTCCCGTAGGAGGAATAAGATTTAGCTCCCGGGCCATATGCAAGCGTAGGGTTCCCGCCTGCAGATAGACCTGAGGTTTAGGGCCCGCCAGTAGCAAGACCAGGTCGCCCGCCCGCGCGTTGAGGGCAACCAAAGCACGCTGCACAACTTCCGGTCGGAGCACATGCTCTTTGACCGAGCTATAGACGGGGCCTCCATCAGCCGGTAGCTTAAAATAAACTAGGCCGCTGGCGCCGATTTGCTTACGCACCACGTCTTTGTCCAGCCGGTCCATGTAAGCACGGCCTTGATCGCCCATGCCGGGTACGACCAGGGCTACGACCGTTCCGCCCTGTTCTAGGGCGCTTTCAAAGACCCGGAAGCCAGATCCTTGAAAGACTGTGCCGACATCCTGAAGCTCCAGACCAAAGCGCGTGTCTGGCTTGTCGGACCCAAAGCGGCGCAGCGCCTCATCGTAGCGCATGCGTGGAAAAGGGCGAGGAAGCGTTACGCCTTTGATTTCCTGCCAGATAACCTGGATGAGTCCTTCAATAAGCTCAAAAATCTGAGCCTCTGTAGGAAACGTCATTTCGACGTCAATCTGCGTAAACTCGGGCTGGCGGTCGGCCCGTAGGTCTTCATCGCGGAAACACTTGACAATCTGGAAGTAGCGGTCTAAGCCCGCTACCATGAGGATCTGTTTATAGGTTTGGGGTGATTGGGGAAGGGCATAGAACTTTCCAGGATGTAAGCGGCTGGGGACCAAAAAGTCGCGTGCGCCCTCTGGGGTGGACTTCATTAAGACCGGCGTTTCTACTTCAACAAAGCCATGGGCGTCGAAGTACTGTCGCGTAACCTGATAGACCCGGTGACGCAGGAGCAAGTTGCGTTGCAGTTCTGGGCGCCGAAGGTCCAAATAGCGATACTTGAGGCGCACGTCTTCGCTTGCAGCTGTGCGTTTTTCTTCATGGGCGGAGATGGGAAACGGCAGCGGTTCTGACGTGTTTAGCACGACCAGATCATGCACACGCACTTCAACTTCGCCGGTGGCCAGCTTGGGGTTAACGGTTTCCGGCGCGCGTTTTTGCACAACGCCACGCACCGAGATCACATACTCACTCCGCAGACGTTCAGCCTTCTGGTATGCGTTTAGGCTATCTTGCGGTGAAAAGACCAGTTGGGTTAGGCCGTAGCGATCACGCAGATCAACAAAGATGACACCACCCAGGTCGCGTTGGGTATCGACCCAGCCTTTTAGTACGACTTCTTGGCCTACGTGCTCAGGGCGAAGGTCGCCACAGGTGTGGGTGCGCGGTCCGTGCGTGTCGTGTTCAAGCGCAGAAGTTTCCTGCACGTGCGGGGTGCTCATGCGGGTTGGGATTCATTCGTTAGCAAAAAGGAAACCGCCGGCCGAATATACAGCTTGCTGACCGTCTTTACAGCGAATACCTTCTAAAAAAGAGCGAAAGCTCTGTTCCGGTTTTAGGTGTATCCCACGGGTGACTTTCTTTCGTTTGTCAGAATTGCTAAGCTTAGACGTCTAATCAGAAGCAAAAAAACCGATGTATTGCGATGTCTGCTTCAACGCAAAAAATGCAGGCCGCTACGGCTTATGAGCGTGGATTTTTTGGACACCCGCGCGGATTGGCTACTTTGTTTTTTACAGAACTCTGGGAGCGCTTTAGTTACTATGGCATGCGGGCCCTGCTGGTACTATTTATGACTACGGCTACGACGGCAGCAAATCCTGGTTTGGGATACGATGTGGGTAAGGCTGCGGCCATCTATGGGCTGTACACGTTTTTTGTCTACGTGCTTTCGCTACCGGGGGGATGGTTAGCCGATAAACTTTGGGGGCAGCGCCGGGCTGTGTTCGTTGGCGGAGTGATCATTGCAATGGGCCATTTTACCATGGCCATTCCTGCTGAGCCGACGTTTTTCCTCGGGTTGTTTTTTATCGTGATTGGCACAGGGCTACTGAAGCCTAACGTAAGCACTATTGTAGGTGAGCTTTATCCAGAAGGGGGGGCGCGACGTGATGCCGGATTTTCCATCTTTTATATGGGCATTAACATCGGTGCGGTGCTGGGACCGACGCTATGTGGACTATTGGGCGAGGGTTACAACTGGCATCTGGGCTTTTCGTTAGCCGGCGTTGGCATGGTCGCTGGATTAATTTCATACAAGGTTGGAGAAAAATATCTGGGAGAAGCTGGGCTTTTCCGGTCTGAGCCGGGTGAAGATGCCGCGGTGTTGGCACGTCGTGCACGCCGCTTTTACAGCGGTGCAGCCGTAATGGCTGCTTTGATCGTGCTTTCTGGCTATTTGATTGCGACCGGTCACTTTCCCATTGCGCTCGAGACGCTGGCCCAAAGCTTGGGGGTGTTGGTGGTAGCCGTTACGCTGTTGTTTTTTGCATACATCTTTTTCTTTGGCGGGCACACAGCCCTCGAGAAGCGCCGGTTGGGCGTGATTCTCTGGCTTTTTGTGCTGGCTGCGCTCTTTTGGTCAGGTTTTGAGCAGGCAGGCTCTTCGCTAAATCTTTTTGCGCGGGATCTTACCAACCGGCAACTGGGGAACTGGGAAATGCCGGCTAGCATGCTGCAAAACATCAATCCCTTGTTCATCATCATCTTTGCCCCGATTTTTGGCTGGTTTTGGACGTGGTTGGCACAACGCCAAGCTAATCCTTCGATCCCTGTAAAATTCGCTTTAGGTCTGTTAGGGCTGGCAGCCGGATTTTTGGTACTTTCCTGGGGAGCGGCGCATGCTACCCCTGAAAATCCGGTCTCGCCGATGTGGCTGGTTGTAACGTATTTTCTGCATACCTGTGGTGAGCTGTGCTTGTCGCCCGTAGGGCTATCTTCGGTCACAAAACTAGCTCCCCGAGGGCGTGTAGGGCAGATGATGGGGGTTTGGTTTATCGCAGCAGCCCTGGGGAATCTGTTTGCCGGATTGATTGCAGGGCGACTTGAGACGTTGGCGCCGGCGGCGCTTTTCCAAAGCGTCGCATGGATTACCGGTGGTGCTGGCCTGATTGCCTTGCTGGCCAGTCCAGCTGTTCGACGCCTGATGGGACAGGTGGACTAATCGAACTGAATCAAAAAAACGATGACATTCCCTACCTTGTTTGATGCTGAACGTTTGGTGATTCGGGTGCAGCGCCTGCCGCATGCTGAAGGCTTGGAGTTGCCAGCTTATGCTACGCCTTACAGCGCGGGGATGGACCTGCGGGCGGCTATCCCAGAAGAGACGCCGTATGTTTTAGAGCCTGGGCGTTGGGCACTCATTCCTACGGGATTGGTACTGGCGCTGCCGCCAGGCTACGAAGCTCAGGTGCGTCCGCGCAGCGGTCTGGCTGCTCGGCACGGCGTTACGGTGCTAAACAGTCCGGGTACCATCGACGCAGATTATCGGGGGGAGGTCAAAGTGCTCCTCATCAATCTGGGTTCGGAGCCGTTTGTGGTTCGACGCGGCGAACGCATCGCGCAGCTTGTGGTAGCCCGTCATGCACGGGTTGTCTGGGAAGCATGCGCTATGCTGGACGACACCGAGCGGGGCAGTGGAGGTTTTGGATCAACGGGACGGCATTAAATGCTTGAAGGCTAAAAAGCCGGACTGATTCGAAGCCACAGCGAAGGCCGGTAGCCCCGACCCAGGTCACGTAGCGGCCAGGCTAGTTCCAGGCGTAGGCTGCGTCCTTCGTCGAATCCTAAGCCGATACCGGCTGAGGGAAGCAGGTCGTGCACCCGAAAAGCGTTGTGACCGAAGGCATTCACCCAGCCTACATCAGCAAATGCCAAAAACACGACGTCCTCAAGTACCGTGCCGGGTTTTAGTGAGACGCCTTGCACGGCCCATTCGGCATTGCCCAGTAACATGCGGCTGCCGCTGAAAGCATTCTGCGCGTAGCCTCGGACAGAACCAATACCGCCCAGCGTTGCATGTTTTTGCAACGGCGCGTTTTCGTCGGCCCACATGCCCCGTAAACGTAGGTTTAGACGGCTGTAACGTCCGGTAAACAAGTAGAGACGGGCATCTCCAAGGTAGCGGACGAAGCTAAAGTCGCCTCCTAAGCCCCGTCCCCATTCTGCCAGCAGGCGCACAGCCCATCCCGAGGGAAGCGTCCTGTAGCCTACTACGCGACCCGCGTCGAGGCTGAGCAGAAGCGTATGCATGCGGCCTTCTTCCGCGGGCAAGTTGGGAGGGAAAACGTCCCGCTCAAACAAGGACCAGCGCGTCTGTCGACTTAAAGCCCGATGTTCCTCGGCCCGAAGGCCTAGGCCTAGCTGTCCGTAACGCGTAAGCCGCTGCACGGCATAAAATTGCCAGCCTTCGGCTTCATAGTACAGGTGGTAAAAGTCATGACCAAAGAAAAAAGCAGCCAGCGTGTTTTCGATCGGAGCTGTCTTCCAAAGATCGTCGGTTACGGTATTGCGAAAATAACCTCCCCCCAGCTTAAGGTAGTATTCAGGGTTTTGGGCGGGGTTCAGGATCGTCTCGCCACCGATTTCGTAGCGCCACCGACGCAGTGCAAAAGCATAGCTTAGTTGACCCAGCAGACGTGCACGGTCGAACTCGGTCCACTCCAGTGGCTCGGTAGCCAGTCCAAGCACGAATCCCTCAGCGCGGTTGTAGCGCATCGCGGGTAGGGAGCGGTATAGGGCAATTTCCCGAAAAGGCCACCGATGGGGAAAGTCACCTGCAAAAGCTGCCAGCGGACGAGGTCGTCGGCAGTCAAGCTCCCAAAATGCTTCGCACGTCGCTTGGTGTAGCCGTGCGCTAGGTAGGGCTTCTTCTTGGATAGAATCGGATTGCGCTGCAAAGAACAACCCCAGGATCAGTAAATGTACCATGACCCCTATGCCGTAAAGTAGAAAAGATAACCTGGACTGCGTACGCAGGGGCTCAGCAAAAAGTTACAGCGCTTATGCATCCCCTGATCCAAAACGCTGTTTCAAAGCACCTGCCTGCGTAACGCACATTTGCGAGATAACCCTTATCTTGCCACCAAAATGAACCCTGGTTCGGCTTATGTCCTGGAAGCTTTGGGTGTTTGAGGATGAGGGCGCGGCCCATTTGGCGCCCTTGATTCACACGCGACCTGTGTATGATCTGCGTTTAGGATTACCGACGCTTCTAGAGCGAACGCTCCGCCTTTTACGTCCCGTTGGCGTTTATTTGCATGCGCGTGCTGCAGTGGCACCCGTGGCCGCACGGCTTTACAACTTTCCGGTCAATCCGGCCCCTACAGACGAAGGGGTGTTGTTTTGGAATGGAAGGGTAGTGGCGGAGGCTGGGGCGGTACTGGAGCGCATTCGGCGGGCAGCTGAGGATCGGGAATCTCCCCGGGTGTTTGTTCAAGGCGATGCTGTGGTAGCTGCATGGCTACCTGGCGGACTGACACGTCCTTTGCCAGCCGTACTGCTTTCACGGGAGATGTTTGGGGATAGACCTGAAGAACGTATTGATGGGGTTCGCCTTATTGACCGACTCTGGCATTTGATCGATTGGATGGAACAAGATTTTTCCACCGATGAAGTAACGTGGATAGCCTTAGGTCAGGTAAGCAATGGCGTTACGGTTCAGCCTGGGGCTGTACTGGTCGAGCGCTCGCGTATTGCGTTGGAGCAGGGGGCCGTGATACGGGCAGGAGCAATTCTGAATGCCACGGATGGTCCAATCTATGTCGGTCCTGGCGCTATTGTATCGGAAGGGTCTGTAGTTGTAGGACCAGCCGCAATTGGGGCAGGCGCAGAGGTCCGCGTTGGCGCCCATTTGCGTAATTGCGTGGTGGGTCCTTATGTAAAACTGGGGGGTGAGGTGCACACCAGCATCGTGCACAGTTTCTCAAACAAGGCGCATGACGGCTTTCTAGGGCATTCCTATGTCGGCCGCTGGTGCAATTTAGGCGCAGGGACAACAGCCTCTAACCTGCGTAACGACTACGGTCCAGTGACCCTGTACAATGAGGCTTTAGGTACGTTTGAATCTTCAGGGCGCCAGTTTTTGGGTGTGTTTATTGGAGACCATACTAAAACCAGTATTGGTACTACCTTCAATACAGGAACCGTTGTGGGGGTAAGCTGCAACCTTTACGGTCCAGGCTTCCATGCGCGGTATGTGCCCTCGTTTTCCTGGGGATCTCCGGCTGAAGGTTATGTGCCGTTTCGGCTGGAAAAAGCGCTGCGTGTGGCTGAGGCCGTGATGGCTCGTCGGCAACAGGTGCTTGACGAAGCCGAACGCCTTGCGCTAACCGCTGCTTTTGAGGCCATTCATGCTGCTAAAAAAGTGTAAACGCTGCCTTTTTTCCCCAAGGGTCCAGCAAGATTGCTCCGTACCGCAATGATCCTGGGCATTCTATCCGATACGCATGGATTTTTTCATCCGGCACTACCTGACGTGTTGCGCGGTGTTGATCTTATTTTGCATGCAGGGGATGTGGGTACGGTTGCGGTTCTGGAACGTCTAAAAGAAATTGCGCCAGTTGAGGCGGTGTATGGCAATATTGATGGTCCTGAGCTGCGGCGGCAGCTGCCCGAGCAAGTCCACCTAAGTTTGGAAGGGCTGCATTTCTGGATGATTCATATTGGCGGGCATCCGAGGCGTTGGGCGCGTGGTGTTCGCTCCAGGCTGCGCCAGGATCGGCCGGATGTGTTTATCTGTGGCCATAGCCATATTTTGCAGATTACGCGGGTATCCTCCCTGGGTGGCATGTTGTATATCAACCCAGGTGCGGCTGGACGCGAAGGTCCGCATCGCATCAAAACCTGCGTGCGGCTGCATGTGGCCGGAGGCCGCGCGTTGAAGGCTGAAGTGGTTCACCTGGACGAAGAAGCACACCCGGCATGACCGATCGCTTTGACCTACGGGCGCTTTACGAAGCCAGCCGGCTGCTGAGCACGTCGGGAGACCGTAGCGCTATTGTGCGCACCTTGCTGCTTTCTGCGCTTAGCAAGTTGCTGGTTACGCGGGGGGTTGTTTTGCTCTGGGAGCCGCTGGTGCAGCGTTTTCGCGTAGCCGAAGCCCGTGGGCCGGTGGGTTTGGAGCCCGGTGAAGAACTCGCGCTGCCGCAGCCGATTAGCGACCATTTGTTGCATGAGACCGAAGTGCCCGAAGTGCTGCGGCAACGCGGCTTGTGTCTTGTCGTCCCTTTAATGTTTCGTCACCGCCTGTTAGGACTTCTCTCGCTGGGTCGTAAGGCTACTGGCGAGCGTTTTGCCCAGCGGGAGTTGGAATTCATTCAGGCGCTGGCTACGCTTTCGGCAGCGGCCTTGCACAATGCCTTGTTGATTGAAGAATTGCAACAGGCAAACCGTGACCTGGACCTTCGCTTGCAGCAGCTTAATACGCTGTTTGAGCTGGCTCAGGAATTCAATGCCACGATTGATCGTGAACAGCTGGCGCATTTGCTTTCGCTGGCGCTCATGGGGCAGCTTTTAGTGAATCGCTACGTGCTGCTGATTCGACTGGAAGGCGCCGATGGCACGGCTTCCTTTCAGGTATTGGCTGCGCGGGGTTTGCCTGGCACGCTGCGGCCGGAGCAGATCGAACGATTGGCCCGGCTTGAGCACCCCTTGCTGCTGGAAGAGGCCCCGCCTGCCTGGGATTGGCTGCGGGATTGGCAACTCTATTTAATTCTGCCTATTCGCCAGCAAGGTGAAACGCAAGCCGTGCTTGGGCTTGGACGCCGCATGAATAATCTCCCTTATGGCCCGGAAGAAGTAGAATTCCTGTATGCTTTGGGCACTTTAGCTGCTGCTGCTATTCGGAATACGCTCCTTATTGAAGTGCAGGTTGAAAAGCGTCGTTTAGAGCGTGAGATGCAATTGGCTCGTCAAATTCAGCAGCGTTTGTTGCCCCGCACGTTGCCCCAACTACCTGGCTTAGAGCTTGCAGCTTGTGCGCTAACGAGCCAGCAGGTGGGAGGCGACTATTACGACGTGCTCCGGGAGCCTGGTGGCAACCTGCGTTTGGCGATTGCCGACGTGACGGGTAAAGGCCTTCCTGCTGCTTTGCTGATGGCTAACCTGCAGGCTTGCTTGCATATGGCCCTGCCATTAGCGCTCTCGCTTGAGTCCAGCACAGCGCACATCAATCGGGTCGTTTGTGAAAATACCGAAGCCGATCGTTTCATCACCTTTTTTCAGGCACGTTATGAGCCTAGCACGCGCCGGCTTACGTACGTTAATGCGGGCCACAATCCGCCGCTGCTACTGCGGGCTTCTGGCGAAGTGCTTTCGCTTACCCATGGCGGACTATTGTTGGGCGTGCTGCCTCAGGCCCACTATGAGGCCGAGCAGCTGTCGCTTACGGCCGGTGATGTGCTTGTACTTTACACGGACGGCGTTACGGAAGTGACAAACGCTAAAGAGGAGCTTTTTGGTGAGGAGCGCTTGGTAACCTGCCTGCAGGCGCATCGCAACGCTTCGGCGCCTGCAATGGTTGAGGCCATACGTCAGACGGTCGAGGCTTTTACAGGCCATGAAGCCGGATATGAGGATGATTTTACCCTGCTTATTCTGAAGGTTTTAAGTTAGCGCAGCGTCAGACGCAGTCCTGCTAGCAGGCCAGGTGGGGATTCGTCTGTTTCTGAAGACCAAAACAGCAAGGGTAAACCCAAAAAGGGAGAAACTTGATAGGAAGGGCGATTATATTCGACGCCGCCTCGCATCCAGAGGATGCCTCCATTATAAGTACCTTCCCAGACTGGTGCTTCTTGATTCCGCTTGCGGGCAGCGATTTCACGGGTTTCGCGAGCGGATTCCATGAGCGTGTAGTATCGTGCGCTACCGGTCATGCCAATAAATACGTTACTCCGCGCCGGATTGAGCAGTAAGGCATATTGCATCATGAGGTGCAGTTCCCATCCAAAGGCGCGTAGATAGGTGATTTCGAAGCGGGGTTGGGGGGTGTTGGCGATAAGGAGTGTTTCGTTGGGTTCTTCGTTTTGGAGTGGCGTCCAGCGTTCGTAGCCGGCCCGCACGCGGCGCACACCGAGCGCATAAGTGGCAGCGACAACCGGTGAGAGCGGCGAGGAGGTCAGTAAGGCCAAATCAATTTGGGGAAAGCCAAGCGATCCATCCAATGAAGGATCAACGGCTAAGCGAACGGCATAGCTACCTTCGTCAGCTGCTTGGTAATATTTTAACAATATCCAGTCGAGCGACATGTTACCTCCGCTGGAGCCGCTGCTGGCATTGAGCACGGTGCCAACGTCCAGCACATCGCTTAGCGCATAGGTCAGGTGAAAACGCAGGCCAATGGGAAGCCCAAACAGGCCACTACTGGTTGGCCCGCCTTCAGCATTAAGCGCACGGGCACAACAGTATAGCTCGGTCCCTACGGCATACCCATCGAAAAACACGCGGCGGGCGCTTTCTCCTTGGTAGAGGGCATCGCCTGTACGGGATGGATGCTGAGCCATCACCGGCGCTGAAAGTCCTGCGCCAAGAAGCAGACACACACCGCCTACGCGAGGCCAACGAGCCAGGGCTTGAAGTTTAAAGCGACCCATAGTGGGTAGGGGGTGGGATATAGAGCACAAGGGGCAAGAACGCAATCCCTACAGCTCAATTTAAAAAAATTGGCAAAAAAATCCACCCCCTCGCTATATCGTGCTATATCGTAAGGCTTTCTCCTGGCTTAAGCACACGCATCGTAAATCCTTCTTGTTCAAACTGCTGTCGGCACTGTTCAATGTCGATCTGAATGGGGGGAAACGTATTATAGTGGATAGGGATGATCAGCTTGGGTTTGAGCATTTTGGCAGCTCGGATGGCCCCTGCCGTTCCCATTGTAAATAGATCTCCTACCGGCATGAGGGCTACATCGATAGCGTAGTCCTCTCCATACCAAGCCATCTCAGCAAATGGGCACGTGTCACCCAGGTCGTAAATCACTTTCCCTTCAAGCTCCAGAATATATCCGTTGGGGTTACCGCCGTAGGTGCCATCTGGAAACGAAGAAGAATGGCGTGCATAGGTTTGGGTAACCCGTCCCCAAGGGAATTGCCATGAGCCTCCCGTGTTCATTGGGTGTACATTACGGTGGCCGTGTTTTTGGGCATACTGGGTGATCTCGAAGTTTGCAATGAGCAGGGCATTGGTACGACGCGCAATTTCTAACGTATCACCCCAGTGGTCGCCGTGGGCATGGGTGAGCAAGATCACATCGGGTTGTAGCTGGGCAGCCGTTACGATGCCTTGCGTATGGGGATTGCCTGTGATAAAGGGGTCAAATAGCAGCGTCGTGCCGTTGGTCTCAATTTGGAAGGCGGAATGGCCAAAATAAGTGAGCTTCATGGCAGTTCCGGTTTAGTGGTGTGGAGACTTTTTTTTATAAATAAACACGCCGGATCCGTTTTTGCCAGTGGTGTATTTTCTGCCGTTGCATGTGGTGGACAAAAGCAATTAGGTATGAAACGATCGGCAACGTCTCTGTCTTCTTCTGAGCCATATGTTGCTCCTGAGGTATCGCTGCCCGAAATCACCCTTAAGGCATTGATATTGGGGGTTGTGTTGGCTGCTGTGCTGGCTGCGGCGAACGCCTATCTGGGACTCAAAGTGGGCATGACGGTTTCGGCTTCTATTCCGGCAGCTGTAATCTCGATGGGCGTGCTGCGGCTATTTCGGCGGGTCAATATTCTGGAGAACAATATCGTCCAGACAGCAGCTTCGGCCGGAGAGTCCATAGCAGCTGGGGTAATTTTTACGCTGCCGGCGCTTATTTTGTTGGGCTACTGGCAGGGCTTTCCGTACCTTGATACCCTGGCTATAGCGGCTACCGGAGGCATTTTGGGGGTCCTTTTCACGATTCCGCTGCGGCGTGCGCTTATCGTTGAAGGAGGGCTGCGTTTTCCAGAGGGGATTGCCACGGCCGAGGTGCTCATTGCAGGCGATGCTGGTGCGCGCGGCGTGCGGGACATTGTCGTGGCGGCCGTTGTAGGAGGATTGGTAAAGCTCTTGCAGACGGGTTTTCGTGTGCTGGCGGGCTCTGCTAGCGGTGCAGTGCAGGTAGGACGCGCTTTATTTGGTTTTGGTAGCGAGCTCGGCGTGGCGCTTTTAGCGGTGGGGTACATCGTCGGCTTACGCATAGCCACGCTGGTTTTGGTAGGCGGCTTGATTTCTTGGTTTCTGGGCATCCCGATCTATACCGTACTGCACGGGCTTCCCCAGGGAATCAGGGGATACGAGGCAGCACTCCAGATTTGGAGCACCAAGATTCGCTATCTGGGGGTAGGTGCAATGGCCGTCGGAGGCATTTGGGCTCTACTTGCCCTGTTAAGGCCGCTTCGCGATGGCGTGCGAGCCTCCTGGCAGGCATTTCGGACTATACGTCAAGGGCGACAAGCCGCTATTCCGCGTACCGAGCGCGATACCCCGATTCCTTTCGTACTTATGGGCATGCTCCTTTTAATTTTCCCTCTTAGTGTGGTGTTTTTGCATGTCATTGATGCGTCAAGCTTAGGAATTGCAGGCGGGGCTTATGCCGTGACCCTTGGCTTTGCGGTTCTGTTTGCCCTTGTTGCTGGATTTCTGTTTTCTTCGGTGGCCGGTTACATGGCCGGCCTGGTTGGTTCATCCAATAATCCGATTTCGGGCGTAACGATAGCAACGATTTTGGCAGCGGCGCTGCTGCTTTTGCTGCTTTGGGGGCAGGGGTTGGGGATACGTATTGAGGCCTCGCGGGCGGTGGTGGCCGCGGCTACGACCATTTTGATCGGCGCGGTGGTTTGCTGTGCTGCGGCAATTGCAGGCGACAATATGCAGGACCTGAAGACAGGCTATCTCGTAGGCGCTACGCCCTATAAACAGCAGATTATGCAAATTGTGGGTACGCTTACAGGTGCCCTTGTCGTGGCGCCGGTGTTGGAGCTGTTGTTTCGCGCCTATGGTCTAGGCGGGGTTTTCCCGCGTCCTGGCATGGATCCTTCGCAAATGCTGGCGGCTCCGCAGGCCAGTCTTATGCAGTCGGTTGCCCGGGGCGTTTTTGACCACAGTCTGGATTGGACCATTGTCGGGTTGGGTGCGGCGCTTGCAGTAGGGATTATTGCAGCCGATCAGGTGCTCAAGGCGCGTGGGAGCCCTTTTCGCATGCCCGTGCTGGCCGTGGCCGTGGGCATTTATCTACCGCTGGAGCTTTCGGTACCCATTTTTGTGGGAGGACTGGTGGCCTATGCAGCGCACAAGGCCCGTGGGTATGCTGAGTCGTCACGCGGCGTGCTGTTTGCCTCAGGACTCATCACTGGAGAAGCCCTGATGGGCGTTTTGCTGGCTGTGCCGTTCGCGTTGGCGCAAAGCACCGAGGTACTGCGCTTAGTGCCTGAGAGCTTTGGACCTGTTAGCCAAGCATTGGGCGTATTGGTTTTCCTCAGCGTGGCGCTGTGGCTCTACCGGGTTGCTCGGTTATAAGGTTAGCTCCCTTTTTAAGCTTAAAGGCGTGAGGGCTTTTGCTTGACTTAAAATTGAATAGATACTATTTTCTGTGAAACGATTCGATTAATAAATTGAAACTGCGTCATATGAGGACCTTGTGAAAAATGGGGATTGCGTAGGGGAATTGCCGGATTTTTGCGTCAACCTTCCAGAGTAGCGCCATGAAAAATTGGATATGGATACTGGTAGGAGGATGGGTGTTGGGGTGTCAGGTTCCTTCGCACGAAACACCTTCATCTGTGGAAACAGCGGCATTAACCGTAGGGCGCTCAACGTTTGGGCAGTTGCCCGATGGCCGCGCGGTAGAGCTCTTCCTGCTCCGGAATGCGGCCGGCATGGAAGTCGAATTGATTAACTATGGGGCAATTATCCGCGCCCTTCGCGTCCCGGATCGCACCGGTGTTTTAGGGGATGTGGTGCTGGGTTTTGATAGCCTCTCGGGCTATGTGCAACCCCATCCCTACATAGGGGCTGTCGTGGGCCGCTATGCCAACCGCATTGGCAGAGCGCAGTTTGTGCTGGAAGGTACGACCTATGCGTTGGCTGCCAACGACGGTCCTAACCATTTGCATGGAGGACTTAAAGGGTTCGATAAGGTGCTTTGGCAGGCTGAGCCGTTTTCGAATGGAGCGGAATCCGGCGTGCGTTTCACCTACGTAAGCCCGGATGGGGAGGAAGGCTATCCGGGTACGCTCCGCGTATCGGTCACCTATACGCTAACCGATACGAATGCCCTGGTCATTGATTATGAGGCAACGACCGACAAGCCCACGATCGTTAACCTAACCCAACATGCCTATTTCAACCTCGCCGGCCGAGGAGACATTCTGAATCACGAGCTGCAGCTTTTTGCCGACTTCTACACGCCGGTGGATGAGCAGCTGATTCCTACTGGAGAAATTGTTTCGGTGGCCGGTACGCCTTTCGATTTTCGCACGCCGCAGCGCATTGGCGCGCGCATCAACGCCAATCACGAGCAGCTCCGTCGCGGCCGCGGCTACGACCACAACTTCGTACTCCGCCATTCGGAGCGTGGCGCCCTAGAGCTGGCTGCCCGCGTCTATGAACCCACTACCGGCCGCGTTATGCGCGTCTACACCACCGAACCGGGCATTCAGTTCTACAGCGGCAACTTTCTCGACGGTTCACTAACCGGTAAGGGTGGCATGGTCTATAGCCATCGTACGGGCTTTTGCCTGGAAACGCAGCATTTCCCCGATTCCCCGAACAAAACCCATTTTCCCTCGCCGGTGCTGCGTCCGGGCGAGGCGTACCGTTCACGCACGGTCTACGCTTTCGGTGTGGCCGAGTGAAAAAAAGGTCCGTGTCTATTATTAACCAATTAGGTGATTGCTATGCGTGTATGGTTGCTGAAAGGGCTTTTGCTGCTGATCGGTTTTACTGTAACGTCCGTATTGCAGGCGCAGCCGACGCATCGGCTTGTCATTCATGCCGATCAGGGCAAGGTCCAGATTAGCCGGCACATTTACGGGCATTTTATCGAGCATCTGGGCTACGGTATCTATGGGGGCTTTTGGCAGCGAGATGCGCAGGGGCGCTGGCACTTGCGCCAGGATATCATCGATGCCCTTCGGCGCATTCGGATTCCCAACCTGCGCTGGCCGGGCGGTTGTTTTGCCGATCTGTATCGCTGGAAAGACGGCATCGGACCGCGTGAGGAGCGTCCGCCGATCCTCAATGCTTTCTGGGGGCAGGTAGTGGAAGATAATAGCTTTGGTACCCATGAATTCATGGCGCTGGTCGAAGCGCTGGAGGCCGAGCCCTACATCGCCGGGAACGTGGGCAGCGGCACGCCTCGAGAAATGGCCGAATGGGTCGAATACCTGACGGCCGAAGACGGTCCCATGGCCCGCCTCCGCAAGCAGAACGGTCGCGAAAAGCCCTGGCGCGTGCCCTTCTGGGGTGTTGGCAACGAAAGCTGGGGGTGTGGCGGCCATATGGATCCAGAGCATTATGCTGACCTTTACCGTCGTTTTGCAACCTACTTGTTTAATTATAGCGGTAATCAGCTCTATAAGATCGCTGCAGGTCCTTCGGACGCCGATACAACCTGGACGAGCGTCCTTATGCGTGAGGTCTTCCGCCCCTATCCCTGGCTGATGCAGGGCCTTTCGGTCCACTACTACACCTGGATTTCAAAAACCGGCCGCTGGAACGAGAAAGAACCGGCCACGGGCTTTGACGAATGGGGCTGGTTCAAGGGGCTTCAGAAAGCACTCTTTCTGGACGAGGTGCTGCGTCGGCATGAGGCGGTTATGGATCGCTACGATCCCGAAAAGCGGGTAGGGCTGATTGTGGACGAATGGGGCATGTGGCATGCGCCGGCGCCCGGTTCAAATCCTGCCTTCCTGGTGCAGCAAAATACGCTGCGTGATGCCCTGGTGGCGGCGGTTTCACTGAACATTTTTAATCACCACGCCGAACGCGTCAAGATGGCCAACCTGGCTCAGACCATCAATGTGCTGCAGGCGCTGATTCTCACTCGGGAAGGCGAGCCCACGATTGTGCTGACGCCTACCTACCACGTATTTGACCTGTACCAGGAACATCAGGATGCCACGTTGCTGCCTATCGAACTGGAAGCGGGCGAATATCGCTACGGAGATGAGGCCATTCCCGCGCTGAACGCTTCAGCTTCGCGAAGTACCGAGGGCGCCGTGCACTTGACCATTGCCAACCTGGATCCGCACCAGGAGCGGATTGTGCGCTGCAACTTGGAAGGCATGCAAGCCGCTCGGGTAACCGGTCGCGTACTTACAGCTGAGGCAATGGACGCCCACAATACCTTTGAGGCGCCCAATCAGGTGCGTCCCACTACGTTCACGAGCTATCGGATGATAGGTAACGGCGTTTATGAGCTTCGCCTCCCTGCCAAGTCGGTTGTAGCGCTCACGTTCTTGCCGCGTTGAATAGATTGAGATAGCGCTAGGGCTGTTGCTGGGCGGTTGTCGGCCTTGAGCAGCCCTAGCGCTATCCCTGTCTAAAGGGACAGCTTACCGTAGAGGGTTGGGTTCAAGATGGAAGGCTGTTTTATCAGGGGTACCGTCAGGAGCAGCGCGTGCCGGAACGCTCGCTGCTTGGGCTAATCCCCTCAGAGGCCGACTTTTTCTGCGGGTTGCACTCGAAGCGGTTGGAACAACGGGGTTTTCTCCGCGCTGCTGCCATGCTGCCTTTACCCGGAACGTGTTCGACTGATGGATTACACGCTTTTAAGTCTGACGAGCATTTCGGGGATTGTGTGCAAGAAGACGCCGAGTTTCCAATTAGCCCTAACTGTTACGTCGGGCGTGCAACATTTTGCGGAACTCCTCGAGGGTATGCGCCAGATACCTATGGCCTTACGGTAGTTTTTGGTGAATTGCCAGTCGTGTGGGAAGAGACCCACTTTACGGACGGCTGGCCGGGGAAGTTTGTTGTGCTGGCGCGCCGGGTAGCAAAGCAGACGCTGGTATGTGCCAGGTATTGATGAAAAAGGGGGGAAGGGCATACGATAACGTAGACCGGTCTTTTGCTGACCGACAGCGCTTATGGGCAGAGGTTAGCCGATATGCTGCCCTACAGCGTGCCTTTGTAGCCTTCGCTGGCGCCCCAGGGAGGATTTGTTTTAGGCCGTCAGGATGCGGGTAGAATCCCGAATAATGAGCTGTGCCGGTAGAATGATGCGTTCGATGGTGTCCGGACCGCCGCGACCATTGGCCCCTTCGATTTGGCGGATAAGCAACTCTGCTGCTTTAGCCCCCATCTCGATTTTGGGCATGCGGACAGTTGTAAGCGGAATGGGTAAGTATTCAGCAATGGCGATATCGTCGTAGCCAATAATTGAGACCTGATCGGGCACCTTAATGCCTAATTGGTGCAGTGCCCGCATGAGGCCAATAGCTACCAGATCATTGTAACAGGTGACGGCTGTAGGCAGGTTGTGACGATGTTGCTGAAAGTATTCCAGGCCTTTTTCGTAACCATTGCGTAGCCGTGCGCCCGCATAGATGATCATGTCATCCCGGAAGATGAGGTTGGACTCGCTAAAAGCTCGGCGGAAGCCTTCGATGCGTTCTTCGGTATGGAGTGAGTAGCGCGGACCAGCAAAGTGGATGATGCGCTCGTGTCCCCCTTCGATGAGGTAACGCGTGGCTTCCTTCGAAGCTGCCACATTGTCAACGTCCACAATATTAGCCTGTAGACCCAAGACGTTTTCAATGAGCACGAAAGGGATGTGGCGGCGTTTGAGCTCGAACAGGTGGGACAGGTCAGCCTGTTCTTCAAGGAGCGGATTGATGATGAGGCCGTCGACGTCCTTGTCGGCCAGGAGGTCGACGATGCGGTGTTCTGAGGCAAAGTCGCTTTCGGAGCTGGTGATAAGCACCGTATAGCCGTGCCGGTTGGCCACTTCGCGAGCGCCCAGGAAGATATCAGCGAAGTAGGGGTTGTCGACTTCTTTGACGACCAGGCCGATGGTGCGGTGCACGGTAGGTTGCAGGCGCCGGCGGGCAGCGCCACTGGGGCGATAGTTTAGCTTTTCAATGGCTTCCAGCACGCGACGGCGGGTGCTGTCCTTGACGGTGCCTTTATTGTTGAGTACGGCCGACACGGTGGCGTTTGAGACGCCCGCATAGCGGGCCACATCCGAGATGGTGACGCGTTTAGGGGCGGTTGGCTCCGTAGGCATAGGCGAGTGCGTTAATCCAGTGAACCTAAACTCTCCGTAAAACGGAACAGGCTGAAAAAAAGATTCAAGAGCCATTTCAGTAGATCGACAGGGGGGCTTTTGTGAAAATCGAAATAATCTGAAAAATTCGATTTTTGAGCAGCTTTTCCAGTTTTATAAAAAGCGGTTTTTCTTTAGGGTCAGGGTATTTTTTTATCCCCTATTGACAGAATAGTGAAATAATCT
>OGCH01000010.1_pt1 | contig 132366 bp, 121 predicted proteins | sample 1570111 | NCBI WGS metagenome assembly OGCH01 (sample SAMN03436243, study PRJEB24508) | hot springs metagenome | biome: Desert Springs; feature: Hot Springs; material: Water | place: USA: Great Boiling Spring, Nevada | collected 2008-12-01 | depth 0 m m | reverse complement strand
GAAGCTCCGGGCGATCGCGCGAGATTGTCCGGCAGTGCTGAGCATCAGCCCCAGCCGAGCGCCTTCACGATCAAGAGCGCGACGATATTGACGACCTTGATCATCGGGTTGATGGCAGGGCCGGCGGTGTCCTTGTACGGATCACCGACCGTGTCACCGGTCACGGCCGCCTGGTGCGCGAAGCTTCCCTTCCCACCGTGCGCACCGGATTCGATGAACTTCTTGGCGTTGTCCCAAGCAGCGCCCCCGGTCGTCATGGAGATGGCGACGAAGAGTCCGGTCACGATGGAGCCGATGAGCAATCCGCCGAGTGCCTCCTTGCCCAGGAGAACGGCCACGATAATGGGAGCGAGAATCGTGATGAGAACCGGCACCAGCATCTGGCGCAGTGCTTCGCGGGTCACGATATCGACGGCACGACCGTATTCCGGACGGGCTTTCCCTTCCAACAAGCCAGGGATCTCGCGGAACTGTCGTCGCACTTCTTGCACGACTGCGCCGCCGGCTTTCCCCACCGCTTCCATGAGAAAGCTCGCGAAGAAGTAGGGAAGTGCAGCGCCGATGAATATGCCGATCACGACGCGCGGATTCGACAGCTCGAAGACGAGCTGCTCCGAGAGCTCCAAATAGTACGAGGCGAAAAGGACGAGAGCCGCAAGGCCAGCTGAACCGATGGCGTACGCCTTGGTGACTGCCTTGGTGGTATTGCCGACCGCGTCGAGAGGGTCGGTGACCGCCCGGACTTCGTCCGGGAGTTCGGCCATCTCGGCAATACCACCGGCGTTATCGGTAATGGGCCCAAAGGAATCGACGGCGACGATCATGCCGGTCATGGAGAGCATGGCCATAGCGGCAACCGCCAGGCCGTAGAGACCGCTGTACGGTGACGACGCAGAATGCGTCAAATTGTATGCGACATAAATCGCCAAAGCGATGAGGACGATGGGTGGAAAAGTGGCTTGCATCGAGACAGCCAGGCCACTGATGATGTTGGTCGCGTGTCCGGTTTCCGAGGCAGCGGCGATCCGCTTGACCGGACTGTACTTTTCCGACGTGAAGAATTCTGTGAAAACGACCATGCCGATTGTGACCACCAAACCGACCAGTGCACTGAGCCAGAGCTTGGCCGTCGCGGAGAGGTCGAACGTGATCCCGAAGAGAGAGACGGGCCCGCTAGTGACGACAGGGTTGTCACCCATCAGCCAGCTCGTGACCGGCAAGAAGAGGATAGCGGCCAGAAGCATGGCCGCGATGACCCCCTTATAGAGGGCACGCATGATCGAGCGACTCGCATCGAGGCGTACGAAGAAGGTGCCGATGATGGAAGTCAGGATGGAAACGGCACCGAGCGCGAGTGGGTAGACCACCGCCACTTCGGTGCCGAAAACGAGGTGGCCGAGGAGCATCGCAGCGATGGCGGTAACAGCGTACGTCTCGAAGAGGTCGGCTGCCATACCGGCGCAGTCACCGACGTTGTCGCCGACGTTGTCGGCGATGACGGCAGGATTGCGCGGGTCGTCTTCCGGGATACCAGCTTCCACTTTACCGACGAGATCGGCACCGACATCTGCTGCCTTGGTGTAGATACCGCCACCGATCCGCGCGAAGACAGAGATCAGGCTTCCACCGAAGCCGAGACCGACCAGCGCAGTCACGTTACGCGTGATGAGGTAGAACAGTGTCACACTCAGTAGTCCGAGACCGGCGACGAGGAGGCCGGTCACAGCGCCGCCCCGAAAGGCAACCGCCAGGGCTCGCTCGAGCCCGCGCTTGGCTGCTTCAGCCGTACGCACGTTGGCTCGTACGGCGATGGACATGCCGATGAAACCAGCGAGTCCCGATGCGATCGCGCCGATGAGAAAACCGACGGCGGTGGTCCAGTCAACTGCGAGGCCGAGAATGAGGGCGACGATTACCGCGACGATAGCCACGAGCGTGTATTGACGGCGCATGTACGCCTCAGCGCCCTCCTGGATGGCCTGGGCGATCGCCTGCATGCGTTCATCGCCACGCGGTTGGGCCAAGACCCACCGGATCAGGATGGCCCCGTAGAGGAGCGCGAGGGCTGCCGCACCCAACGCTAAGTACAACGCAGTGTTTTCCATGGTCCTGTTACCCCTCCCTCGTTCGGTCGGAACACCAGCTCTTCGTCACCCCGATACGTTGCGCGAATGAACGTCCGCACACGATACTCCGGCCCGATGGTGCCATCATGGCCGGAGCCTGGCAAGTCGTCCGTTGTGGACAAGAACGCTAGGGCGTCAGCAGGGGTTGACCATAGATATGGTAGATGGCAGCCATGGCGGTGAAGATGCTGATCGCGATCAACATCCCCCAAGCGAAAATGCCGGTCAGAAGTCGTGCGTCGTACTTGAGGTGCATGTAATACGCGACGACCAGCACGAATTTGACGATCGCAAAGAAAATCAAGATCGGTGCAGTCAAAACGCCGAGCGCCGACTCGAAAACGTACGTCAGCACCTCGAGCACAGTGGCGATCGTCAGGAGAACAAGAACACGGATCCACGTCGCGGGGCCGGGCTGTGCGTGCGTGACCGGTGGTTCAGCCATTTGGTTCCCTCCTCACATTTTCGGCGGTTACCGGCGTCTTCCTCAGAGTCGAATTCAGTATGGCATGAGGTAGACCAGCATGAAAATGACGATCCAGACGATATCCACGAAGTGCCAGTAGAGCGTCGTGACGAAGAAGCGTTCGACATGAGCGGTCGTGAGTTTGCCGAACAACGACAGCAGCCACTGGACGAGAAGCCAAACGATACCGATGAACACGTGCGTACCGTGGAAACCAGTCAGCACGAAGAATGTCGTACCGAACAGATTCGACGTCAGCGTGAGTCCTTCGTGATAGAACGTAGTGAATTCGTAGTACTGACCGCCGAGGAAGAGAGCACCGAGCAAGATCGTCCCGAGGAGCCAACCGCGAAATCCGCGCATGTCGCCCCGCTCGAGTGCAGTCAGCGACATCACGATTGCGAAACTGGAGAGGAGAAGGACAGCTGCCGAGACGGAGGTATAGGGGATGTCGAGGACATCGCGGGGATAGGGTGGCTCGAAATAGTGCCCGCGATAGGCGAAATAAACCCAGATCAGTGACACGAAGAACATGCAGTCGCTGGCCAGAAACGTCCACATCATCAACCGGTTATGCGAGATACCGGTCGTCGTGTGCTCACCTGCCGGGTGCGCGTGCGCCGTGACCGAGTGACTCACCTCACGATCCCTTCTCTGCGACGACCCGCACGAACCGGATTCCTGGGGCGGGTGAAAACCCGCCCCAGGCCGCCCTCTTCACGAGACGTGTGCCTCCTCGTGTTCGATCGCTGGCTCGAAGTGCCAGCCGAGCAGACCGAAGAAGACGATGAACGTACCGAGTCCGACGATCGGGAAGCCGAGCGGCCCGAGCGTCTCCGTACCGTGCATGATCATGCCGGCGGCCATCGCGGTCAGCCCAGCCGATACGATCATTGGCCACCATGACGGCTTGGGCAGATGCACGCCAGCTGGGAGCCCGTGACCCGGATTGTCACTCTGCTGGAGCTTGGTTTCTCGCCGTTGGGTGACATCGCTCACCGCCGGCGTATGATGTCCGTCGCCATACTTTTCGATCCAATACGCATCGCGCCCACGAACGGTAGGAATGACCGCGAAGTTGTACGCGGGAGGTGGCGAGGGAATCGTCCACTCGAGCGTGCGGCCATCCCACGGGTCGGCCGGGGCCGTCGCGGGTTGACGCATCGTCTTGTAGACGTTGACGAGCAGTACGACCTGAGCCAATCCGAGGATGAAGGCACCGATAGTGATCACCAGGTTCCAGGTACCCCAACCGGTCTCGGCCGAATAGGTGAAGTACCGGCGCGGCATACCATCCAAGCCGACGAAGTGCATAGGGAAGAACGTCAGATTCATTCCGATGAAGGTCAACCAGAAGTGCAGCGAGCCGAGCCGCTCATCGAGCAAGCGCCCGTACATCTTGGGGAACCAGTAGTAGGTTCCAGCCAACAGCGCGTTCACGATCACGCCGAAGATGACGTAGTGGAAGTGTGCCACGATGAAGTAGGAGTCATGCTGCTGGTAATCGAGGGGAACGGTCGCGTGCATCACGCCGGTGACCCCACCGACCATGAGGAGCCAGACGGCGGCAGTCGCGAACTTCATCGGTGTCTTGAAATCGATCGAGCCGCCCCACATGGTGGCCAGCCAGTTGAACACCTTGACCCCCGTCGGGATCCCGATCAGCATAGTCGAGGCGGCGAAGAGCGCGTTGGGTACCGGGCCGAGGCCGACAGTGAACATGTGGTGAGCCCAAACGAAGAAACTCAAGAACGCGATGGCCATACCAGCGAAGATCACGAAGGGAGCGCCGAAGAGCGGCTTACGGGAGAACGTCGGCAAGATCTCGGAGATGATGCCCATCGGCGGCAGAACCAGGATGTAGACCTCAGGATGACCGAAGATCCAGAACAAGTGCTGCCAAATGACGGGATCACCACCGTGGAGAGGATTGAAGAAATTGGTATCGAAGAAGCGGTCGAACATGATCATGAAGAGACCGACAGTGAGCGACGGGAAGGCGAGAAGAATCAGAATCGCTGTGATGAGAACCATCCAGACGTAGACCGGCATGCGCATGAGCGACATACCAGGCGCCCGCATGTTGACGATGGTGACGAAGAAATTGAGCGCACCAGCGATCGAGCTGATTCCGAGTACTTGGAGACTTAGGTCCCAGAAATCCAGTCCAGGACCGGCGGAATAGAGACCGCTGCTCGAGAGATTCGCGTAACCAGTCCACCCAGCATCCGGCACGTGTCCGAAGAGAAAGCTGGACCAGAGGAGGAGCGAACCGAAGAGGAACGACCAGTAGGAGAAAGCATTCAGGCGCGGGAAGGCAACATCACGTGCACCGATCATGAGCGGCACAGCGATATTGAAGAAGGCAGCGTTCAAAGGCATCGCGACCGCGAAAATCATCATCGTCCCGTGCATGGTCATGACTTCATTGTACGTTTTCGGCCCAAGAAAGTTCATGTTCGGTTGGGCCAGTTGGATCCGCATCAGGAGTGCCAGAAAGCCAGCGAGAAGAAGATAGATGATCGATGTCCAGTAGTACAGAATACCGATCTTTTTGTGGTCGACCGTCGTCAACCACTCGACCAGCGCGGAGCGCCGGTACCCGGCCTGCTCGAGTCTGATTGCCGCTTCAGCCATCGGTGCCCTCCCACGTGCGGTTCTGCTCTGCCTGCGTTCTGGTCATTCTCGCGTTGCGTCTCGGCGCTGCTCGATACCTGCCGCTCATAACCACCTCCCGCTGCCAGGCTCGGGACGAGTTTATTTGAGCGAGAGAAGATATTCCACGATGGCATTGACCTCGTCGTTGGTCAAGAGCGTATTCTGCTCAGCTCGGATACGCCACCACTTCTCGCACATGATCGAATAGGGTTTGACATCGCAAGTCTGTGCGATCCAACGATGCAGCTCGTCCGGCGTGTTGTTGGTGAAGGCGCCGAGAATGTGACGTTCCCCGATGAAGGCGAGATTGGGTCCAACAGCCAGCGTCTTGTTGATCGGCGTCGCCGGATCATACGTCGGTGAGACCTGGTGACAACCGGCGCATCCCGCTTGTCCCTCGAACAACTGTTTGCCGGTCGCTGCCAGAGTACCGGGTGCGGGCTCGGGAAGCGGCTGACGATGCTTGGCGACCCACGCGTCGAACTCCTCCTGTGTCTGGACGACGACGCGGAATTGCATGTGGGCATGTTGCGCGCCGCAGAGTTCCGCACATTGACCGTAGAACACTCCAGTCTCTTCCGGCGTGAAGACCATCGTGTGCGCTCGACCGGGTACCGCGTCGACCTTACCGGCGAGACGCGGTGGCCAGAAGGAATGAATGACATCGTGCGACGTGATGGTCAGAACGACCGGCCGATCGACGACGAGGTGCAGGTCACCAGCGGTCACGATGCCGTACTCGGGGTAGCGGAACTCCCACCACCATTGGTGGCCGATCACCTGGGCACGGAGCGCGTTGCTGTCAGGGCCAGGGTCGCGATTCAGTTGGAAGATCAGCCGGGTAGAGGGTACAGCGATAATTGCCAGGATGATCGCCGGGATCAGTGTCCAGGCGATCTCGAGGCGTTGATTGCCATGTACCTGCGGTGGAATACGTGTATCACCGGGCTTCCGTCGAAAGCGGACGATGTTGATCAGAATCCAACCCGTGACGAGTACGAAGACGACGATGACCAACCACCAGACGGGCGTGATGAAGAGATCCCAGATCAGCCGCGCTTGGTCACCTGCTGGATCCGACGTGGAAGCGATCTTGCCGCCGATGACACCACAGCCGCTGGTGAGTACGGTGATGAGCACCGCTAGTAGCATTACGCGAATCGACCGCGTAGCGGGTCGTGCAGCTTTCGGCTTCACTCGTTCCGCCCCTTCCCCGCAGCACCTCGCTCCGATGGGCCGCCTCGTCAGGCGACTCTCGACGACCATTCTACCGTGGATCGTGATAGCTGTCACGATTCGGGATCACCCTGCGAAGCATGTCGTTTTGCGACGAGTATGCTACATGGGATCACCTGTGCCAAGCGCACGTTTCGATGAAGGAATGGACACGTCGGAGCGCTGCTTTGCGGTCTATGATTCGGTGGGTTCAGTTCAGGCACTTTTGCGTGGGTCGATCGTTACCCGGTGGAAGCACACATGGTGTGCAAAGCGCCCACTTCCTCATCGTCGGAGAGAAGGAGTGAGGAATCACTCCCACGGTAAGCCCCCGAGCGTTTGGCTGCGGTTTCTGTCGGCCCTGCGGACCGCGTGCGGGCGTTCTGAGTCGCACTGCTTTGGAGGTGAGGATCGACCGCACAGGGCGGCGCGGAGACTCGGGAGAGAGTTGCCCCGTCTGCCTCATCCGATTACACTACAAAATGAGCCAACCAGGTCCGTCAATCATCGGAAAATGCAGCGTGGAAAGGAGGCGCTGATGCCGGACGAAATCGGAACGGGCGCAGTCGGCGCGATCGAGGGGTTGCTCGTCGAGACCCGGCGCTTCCCGCCTCCGCCGGAGTTCGCGGCGCAGGCGAACATGAACGATCCGAGCGTTTACGAGCGGGCACGTCGCGACCCGGAGGGCTTCTGGGCATCGATCGCTCGAGAACTCGAGTGGGATCAACCATGGCAGACGGTCATGGAATGGAATCCTCCTTGGGTCAAGTGGTTCATCGGCGGCAAGTTGAACGCCTCGGTCAATTGTGTCGATCGGCACCTGCGCGCTGGGCGGCGTACCAAGGCTGCGATCATTTGGGAAGGTGAACCAGGCGACGAGCGGGTGCTCACCTACCAGGACCTCTATCGGGAGGTGAATCGTGTCGCGCTGGCACTCCGGCAACTGGGGATTCAAAAGGGAGACCGAGTCGCCATCTACTTGCCGATGATTCCCGAGCTGCCGATCGCCATGCTGGCCTGTGCCCGCATCGGTGCACCGCATTCGGTCGTGTTCGGTGGTTTCAGCGCGGACGCACTGGCCGACCGGATCAATGACTGCCAGGCCAAGCTGCTGATCACGGCTGACGGGGGCTACCGGCGGGGACGAGTCGTCCCGCTCAAGGAGACGGCAGACCGAGCGCTCGAGCGGTGCCCGACCGTGGAGAAGGTGCTCGTCGTGCGACGGCTCGGTGAGAGCCACCCAGTAACCATGCAGGCGGAGCGCGACTTTTGGTGGCATGAGGTTCTAGCCGGGATTCGCGAGCAGTACTGTCCTCCTGAATCGGTCGACAGCGAGCACCCTCTTTACATTCTTTACACGTCGGGGACTACCGGAAAACCGAAGGGGCAGCTCCACACGACTGGCGGTTATCTTACGGGGGTGTACATCACCTCGAAGTGGGTCTTCGACCTCAAACCGGACGACATCTACTGGTGCACTGCTGACATCGGCTGGGTTACTGGCCACAGCTACATCGTGTATGGCCCGCTGGCCAATGGTGCGACCGTCGTCATGTACGAGGGCTCACCGGATTGGCCAGACAAAGATCGCTTCTGGGACATCGTGGAACGACGCCACGTGACGATTCTGTATACATCGCCCACGGCGATCCGTCAGTTCATGCGCTGGGGACCGGAATATCCCGCTCGGCACGATCTCTCGAGCTTGCGGCTGTTGGGAACAGTCGGTGAGCCGATCAATCCTGAGGCCTGGATGTGGTATCACGAGCATATCGGTCGCGGGCGTTGCCCGATCGTCGATACCTGGTGGCAGACAGAAACCGGGATGATCTTGATCACGCCGCTGCCTGGCCTCACGACGACCAAGCCCGGTTCGGCGACGCTACCGTTCCCGGGCATCGAGCCCGACATTCTCGATGAGGCAGGTAACCCCGTTCCCACTGGTCAAGGCGGTTACCTCGTCATCCGTCGGCCGTGGCCCTCGATCTCCCGCACGTTGTGGGGCGACCCGGATCGCTACGTCAAGACCTACTTCTCGAAGTACGGGCCGTCGATCTACGTGACGGGAGACGGTGCGAAGCGGGACGAGGACGGTTACTACTGGATCCTCGGGCGGGTCGATGACGTCCTGAACGTAGCCGGCCACCGCTTGGGGACGATGGAACTGGAAAGCGCGCTGGTCGGGCATCCGGCGGTCGCCGAGGCAGCAGTGATCGGTGTCTCGCACGAGATCAAGGGGCAGGTGCCGGTCGCATTCGTGAGTTTGCGGGCTGGCTATGCACCCAGCGACTCGCTCGCTGAGGAGTTGCGGCGACATGTCGCGGAGGTTATCGGTCCGATCGCTCGCCCGGAGCGGGTGATCTTCGTCGCCGATCTGCCCAAGACACGCAGTGCCAAGATCATGCGTCGACTCCTCCGCGATATCGCCGAAGGGCGAGTGCTGGGCGATACGACGACATTGACTGATCCGACGGTGGTGGAAGAGATCAAGCGAACCTGGATTGCGGAGTACGGCGAGCAAGAATGACAACGACGAGGAGGATGCGTTGCGACGGCGGGACAGCAGGTCCCGCCGTCGCCCATGAATGACTGGAGAGGTGTGTCGTGGCGACTCCGGTTATCGTCGCAGCGGTGCGCACTCCGATCGGCCGCTTCGGGGGTGTCTTCAAAGATCTTCCGGCCTGGCGGTTGGGAGCCAGCGCGATCGCTGGCGCACTGAGCCGTGCCGGCCTGGAGCCAGCGGCTGTCGAGGACGTGATCATGGGCAATGTGCTCCAGGCTGGGCAAGGGATGAATCCGGCCCGGCGGGCGAGCATGACGGCTGGATTGCCGGACAGTGTTCCTGCTGTAACCGTCAACATGGTGTGCGGCTCAGGATTGCGGGCAGTCGTCATGGCGGCGCAGGCTATCGCGCTGGGCGAAGCCCAGATCGTGGTCGCGGGTGGCATGGAAAACATGTCACAGGCGCCGTACCTCCTCACCGGCGCTCGCTTCGGTTATCGCCTGGGGCATGGGACGCTCGTCGACTCTTTGCTAGCGGAAGGTCTCACCGATGCGTTTCACGACTGTCACATGGGTATAACCGCCGAGAATATCGCGCGGGAGTACGGAATCGGTCGTGAGGAGCAAGATCGCTACGCTGTGGAAAGCCAACGGCGAGCTGCTCTCGCTTGGGAAACAGGAGCCTTTGCGGATGAGATCATCCCAGTGGAAGTGCCCGGTCGGCAGGGGCCGGAGTTGGTGGCGCGGGACGAGCACCCCCGTCCCGAGACGACGCTGGAAGGGCTCCTTCGACTGCGACCAGCTTTCGATCCTGCGGGGACAGTCACGGCCGGTAATGCATCGGGTATCAACGACGGTGCTGCTGCGCTCGTCATCATGGCAGAGGAACGGGCGCAAGCTCTGGGGCTCGAGCCGCTGGCCCGCATTCGTTCTTGGGCATGGGCTGGCGTGCCGCCGCGCGTCATGGGGCTCGGTCCGATTCCAGCCTTGCGCCGGGCGCTGGCGAGGGCGGAACTCACGGTCGAGGATCTCGACCTCTATGAGGTCAATGAGGCCTTTGCTGTGCAGGTGCTGGCTGTGCAAAGGGAGCTAGGACTCGATCCGCAGCGGCTCAACATCCATGGTGGAGCGATCGCGCTCGGTCATCCGATCGGAGCGAGTGGTGCTCGCATCCTGGTTACGCTGGTGCATGCGCTCCGACGCGCCGGAGGGCGATACGGTGCTGCCGCGCTGTGTATCGGTGGAGGTATGGGAATCGCGATGATCGTCGAACGTCCGTGAGCTATGGGAACGTGACTCACTCCGGTTCCAGGCGACCATCCTCCAAGCGAAAAAGAGGCAATGACGAGAGAACTGAGCTCTCGAGAACATCGGACTCGGTAGCCGTGAGAATCAACTGAGCTGGTAGTGCAGAGAGCGTTGCCAAAAGATGCGCTCGATGCTTCTGATCGAGTTCGGACAGCGCATCGTCGAGAAGTAGGACAGGCCAGTCGTCGGTTATGCGGTGGATCACGGCGATCTCGGCGAGCTTGGCAGCGATGACGGCGAGTCGCTGCACGCCGCGTGAGCCGAAGGCGGTGAGAGGCTCTCCACCCAGCAGGAACGCGACATCGTCGCGATGCGGCCCGACGAGCGTGCTTCCACGTCGCAGCTCGTCAGGGCGAAGCCGTTCCAGCGTCTCGCGGTACCGTGCTCCCACGATCACCTGAGCGTCGGCGACTTCCCGACCGGCCAGTTCGCTGAGGAGACTCTCCGGAAGGTCGATCGAGGGGAGGTAGGTCGTCGTCAGTACCTGTGCACGGGCATCGAGCTCCTGGAAATGGTCGCTGAGTCGTGGTCCCCATTCCGCGAGAAAGCGGAGTCGCGCGACGAGCAAATACGCCCCGTATGTGACCAACTGTTCGTCCCAATACGCAAGCTGTTCGTCAGCAGTGCGCCGATCTAGTGCGGCCAAGGATTTCAAGAGACTGTTCCGGTGCTCGAGGATGCGCATGTAACGAGTGAGAGCGCGTAGATACGCTCGGTCGATCGTCGAGAGGATAGTGTCCAGATACCGCCGTCGCTGCTGCGGGCTTCCCGTCACGAGTTCCAGGTCTTCCGGCGAGAAAAGAACGACTCGGAGCGTGCCGACGAACTCGACGGCTCGGAGGGGGCGCCCATCCCGTCGATACAGCTTTCTGACAGTGCCGCTCGTAGGGTCGACCATCAGCACGATTTCCACAGCACTCCGACCGGTCTCTGTGAGGAGTTCGGCAGCGAGGCGAGCATAGGGGGGAATGCCGAGTTCGTGCCCGCTCGATCGGTGAACGAGATGGCGCTCGAGCGAGGCGCGGAACGACTTGGTCGTGGCGAGCATGTAGAGCGCCTCGATGAGGCTCGTCTTGCCTGAGCCGTTCGTGCCGATGAGGCGCAGTCCGCGGTCCGGGAGGGCGAGATGGAGGTGGCGAAAGCAACGGAACTCTTCGAGTTCCAAGGTCCTAACTAGCATGGAGATCCTCGCCTGTGTCAGAACAGGCGGGTCTGCAATGGCGGGCGGGATCGTGTCGCCGTCTTCGGCCTGGTCATGCAGCACCGATGACCATCGGCATCACGACGTGGACGAACGACTCGTCGCCCACCGGTCGAAAGACGCCCGCAGCGTTGGGTGTCGTCATCTCGAACGCGATCTCGGAGGCTTTGGTGACGGCCAAGACGTCAGTCAAGTAGCGGCCATTGAAGGCGATGGTCGCCTCCGGACCGTCAACCCGCGCTGGAAGGATGTCCTCGGTATCGCCGGCATCGGCTGCCTGGGCGGAAACGGTCAACGAGCCAGGGTCGAGTTCGGAATCACCCGGTGCGATGTGCAACTTGACTACCTCGTTGTTGGACTGAGCGAAGATCTTGGCTCGACGGGCCGCTGCGAGGAACGATTCGCGGTCGACCGTCACCCGGGTGCGCCATTGCTTCGGGATGATCTGCCGGAACTCGGGAAAGGTTCCGTCGATGAGTCGGGAGAGGAACTCGAGTCGGCCACTCCGCGCCAGGAGTTGGCTGCGGTTGGGTGTGACGAGGAGCTGGACCGTTTCCTCACCGTCGCCGAGGACCCGAGCTAGTTCAGCCAGAGCCCTCGCTGGCACGATGATGGCCAAGTCCGTCGCGGCGGGCTGTTGGAGGGCCAGGGAGCGAACCGACAGCCGGAAACCGTCAGCTGCGGCTAATGTCAACTCCGTGCCGCGAAACTCGAGCAGCACGCCGGCGAGGACTGGCCGACTGTCATCGGTGGCCGCTGCGAACACGACTTGGCTGATCGCTTCTCGGAGGCCCTCTACCGGCACGGTCGTGGTCGGCGGCTGGTCACCGATTCGGGGCAGAGTGGGGAAGTCCTCGGCTGGGATGCCAGGGATGCGTGCCTTGGAGGTTCCGCACGTGACGCGGAGATCGTTGCTGCCCGTCGTGCCGGAGAGGATCACGTCCTGCTTGGGAAGACTCCCAATAAATTCGGTAAACACATCGGCTCGCACGCTCAGTTGGCCGGGATCAGTGACCTCTGCGGGAAAACTGACGCTCAGGGCGATCTCGAGATTGGTCGCGGTGATGCGGAGATTTCCTTCGTCGGCGGCGAGGAGGACATTACTCAGCACTGGCAGCGTCGAGCGCCGTGCGACGGCACGTGACACTTGATGCAGGGCTCGCTCGAGTTCGCTCTGTGGACACCTGAGCTGCACGGACTGCTCCTCCCCGCTGTTCGTACACCCAACTGCCGGAATTATACAGGCCCTTCCTCGATCGGGTATGAGGAGATCGCGATGCGGTAACCCGAGGAAGCCAGCAGTCGTTTTTCCATTGCCTCCCGAATCTGGTCTCCCTTGCGGGGGTTCGATACTCCTCGGTGGGCAAGCATGGGGCGTGACGCGTGGACGGTGAAGCTGTTTCTGCATCTGCGTCAAACGGAGAGATGATCCCGGCGAGGCCTGGCAGAAGCGGAGGGCGGTCACGACGTCGGCAACCAACGATGCAGACTGAATACGACAAGCGAATGCTCTGCGCCGACACGGCATCACTCTTCATCTCCATGAATTTTGGTCGAGATCGAGTGTCCAGGCGGTGATCATAGCGTTGGGTCGAGAAGGGTCGTCAACGTGGAGGGACAATGGGATCAGCGTGGGTTCTCGGCTCACCGAGAGACCAGTGCGACGGCGAGAAGCACGCTTGCCGGCTCCGCCACCAGATCTCGGCTCACCGAGAGACCAGCGAGCCACCAACTGACGACCTGCATTGCCTCAGGCGAGACGGGCTGGGGAGTGCTCACCTTGACGGCGTGATCCATCTGCGGTAGGATCAGTACAGATGTTCGTGTATCGGAGAGGAACGGGCGACATGGCGAACGAACTGAAGGAGCGATCCACCTTCGAGCCCTCAAAGTATCTCACCAAGGTCAATGGTCACGATTACCTAGAGGTGAAGTGGCGCTTGCTCTGGTTCCGCACGGAACATCCCGACGGGGAGATCGAGACGGAACTCGTCGAGCACCGGGACGGAGTGGCGGTTTTCCGTGCGCGAGTTAGGGTGCCAGGGGGTGGTTCGGCGACTGGCTGGGGAAGCGAGTCGGCCGAGGATTTTGCGGATTATTTGGAAAAGGCTGAGACGAAAGCGCTCGGTCGGGCATTGGCGGCGCTCGGGTACGGGACGCAGTTCTGCCCGGACTTCGAGTTCGGTGCTGCCGAACAGCGTGTCGTGGATACTCCCATCGATAGCCGGCGACTCGGTTGGCGGCGTGCGGAGGGTGGTCGGGTGACTCCACGGCAACTGGAGTATCTGCGCGATATGGCGCGCCGGCTCGGTATGAGCGAGGAAGAGTTGGAAGCGCGGGCGCAGGAGCAGTTCGGAACGAGCTTGGCTGATCTGGGGCGGCAGGAAGCGTCAGCCTTGATCGAGAGCCTGCGGCAACGCCGGAGTGTGCACGAGGCAGCCTGAAGAGGGCTTGCTACTGACTGCGATCCATGTTTCGTTTCCCCCTGGGATCGATCCGTGTCTCAGGGGGAACGTTCGTTTTGTGAGGGGAAGCGATGAAGGATTTGGAGCAACTGAGGGCTCGCCTCCCGGTCTTGCGTGACGTGATCTATCTCAATACCGGAACGATGGGTGTGATGGCGGAACCGGTGCTCGAACGATACGTCGAGGCGCTGCAGCGTGTCGAGCGGTTCGGTCACGCTCGGTGGGACGAGATGTGGTCAGCGGCCGCGGCTGCCCGACAGCGAGTAGCTGAACTCGTGGGTGCTGGCTTGGAGGAGATCGCCTTCACTGGCAACAACACGGATGGGTTGGCTCTCGTCCTCGCGAGCCTAGGTTGGTCAGCGGGCGATCGAATATTGATTAGTGATCAGGAACATCCAGCCTTGCTGCTCCCTCTCAGCGCGGTGAGCCGCCGACACGGGGTTACCGTACATCAGTTCACCGTCTGCAGCACGCCAGAAGAAACGATTGGCTCCTTCGCTGAGCGTTTGGAGGAACTGCGCCCCCGACTCGTTGCCTTCAGCCATGTCTCCTGTGAAACCGGTGTGCGTCTACCGGTCGAACGACTGGTGCCGATGGCGCGCGAGTATGGGTCGCTCGTGTTGCTCGATCTCGCGCAATCGGTCGGCCAATGCCGAGTGGATCTCCGGGGACTCGGGGTCGATTTCGCGGCGGGCAATGGGCACAAGTGGCTCCACGGCCCGAAAGGAACCGGCTTCCTTTTCGTGCGACGGGATCTGCTGGATCTGCTCGAACCCCCCTTAGTCGGGGATGGGGCGGTCGAACCAGCTTTCGAGCGAACGACCGCCTGGTTGAAGGAGTGGCGCTTCCGGTCGGATGCTCGGCGCTTCGAGTTCGGGACGAGAAACCCAGCTCCTTGGATCGGGCTCACGGCGGCGATCGACTATCTGGAGGCGATCGGCTGGGGCGCGATCGAGCGCCATCAACGCATGCTGGTCCGCTGGTTGCACGAGCGGATTTCCGCGATCCCCGGTGTTCGCTGGTACTCGGCGCTCGATCCGGCGTGTGGGAGCGGGATGGTGACGCTCGGGATGAGCGAGTGGGACGGTGAAAGGCTCAGCCGTGTCCTCTGGGAGCACTTCCAGATCGTCCAGCGACGTGTGCTGGTACCGAATGGCGTCCGCGTCTCCTGTGCCTACTTCACCTCGTTCGAGGATCTCGAAAAGTTGGCGAGCGCACTCGAGCAGCTCGCCGTTGGAAGTGCGGGGGTCAGAGGATGAGCATCGCGTCGCCGAAGCTGTAGAAGCGATAGCGTTGCCGGACGGCTTCTCGATACGCCTCCAGAATCAGTTCGCGACCGGCGAAGCTCGCAACGAGCAGGATGAGGGTGCTGCGGGGCAAGTGAAAATTGGTGATCAGCGCGTCGACCACGCGCCAGTGGTAACCAGGATAGATGTAGAGGTCAGTCCAACCGCTGATGGGACCCTCGGTGTCGCCTGCCAGAGCATCGGCGATCGATTCGAGAGTGCGGGCAGCTGTCGTGCCCACGGCAACGATCCGGTGGTGAGCAGCACGAGTTTCTCGAATCAGCGAGACCGTCTCCGCTGGCACCGAGTACCACTCCGCATGCATCTTGTGCAAGCGGACGTCGGTAACCTCGATCGGCTTGAAGGTACCGATTCCGACGTGAAGGGTAAGCGGCGCGATGCGGATTCCTCGTTGGCGCAGCTCGTCCAGCAGTCGTTCCGTGAAATGAAGCCCAGCAGTCGGTGCCGCAACCGAGCCGGGATGCGTCGCATAGACCGTTTGGTAGCGCTCCGGGTTGGATAGCGGACGGTGAATATACGGTGGGAGCGGCACGTGCCCGAAGGCGTCCAAGCGTTCGGCGATGCAAGGATCCAGCTCGACGATGACCTGGCCGCCCGAGCGGCGCTCGCGGATACGCAGGGGTGCTGGCTGAACGAACTGTGGATCGCGGGGGTGGATCGTGATCGTCTCTCCTGGGCGCAGTTTCCGGGCTGGGCGGGCGAGCGCGAGCCAGACGGTGGTTCCTTCGAGCGGTTGGACCAAGAGGATCTCGACTTTCCCGCCGGTCAGGCGATGACCAAGGAGGCGGGCTGGGAGTACCCGCGAGTCGTTCACGATCAAGAGGTCTCCCGGATCGAGGAGAGAGGGAAGTTCACGAAAGATGCGATGCTCGATCGAGCGCGTGGCTCGGCGAACGACCATCAGGCGGGCAGCATCGCGCGGCTCGATCGGCTCTTGTGCGATCAGTTCCTCGGGAAGCTCGTAATCGTACTCATGAAGAGAGAGTGCCGATTCCTCAGGCATCGCTGGATCTTTCCGACGCGGCATGCTCGAATGGTATTTCGAGCTGCAACCGGTTCTCTGGATAGGTGAGTCCGAGATGCTCGTAGGCCCGACGGGTGGCGATCCGTCCTCGCGGTGTGCGCTGAAGGAACCCGAGCTGAAGGAGATACGGCTCGTAGACGCTTTCGATCGTATCCGGTTCCTCACTGGTCGCAGCGGCTAATGTCTGGATGCCGACCGGACCACCGTCGAATTTCTCAACCAGGGTCCGGAGGATGAGCCGATCGACTTCATCGAGGCCGAGTTCGTCGACGGCGAGCCGATCGAGGGCCAGGCGAGCGAGTTCGCGAGTGATCGTGCCATCACCGATGACCTGGGCATAGTCGCGCACACGCTTGAGGAGTCGAATCGCGATACGGGGTGTACCGCGACCTCGTCGGGCGATCTCCTCCGCGCCATCGGAGGTGATAGGCACCTGGAGGATGCGGGCGGCACGCTCGACGATGGCACGCAGTGCTGCGGTATCGTAAAAGTCCAGTCGATAGGTTGCCCCAAAGCGATCACGCAGCGGAGAAGTGAGCAGTGCGAGTCGCGTGGTCGCCCCCACCAACGTAAAGCGCGGGAGCGCAATGCGCACACTCCGTGCTGCTGGTCCTTTACCGATGACCAGATCGACCGCAAAGTCTTCCATCGCCGGGTATAGGATTTCTTCGACCAGCCGGTTGAGGCGATGGATTTCGTCGATGAAAAGGACGTCTCCGGGACGAAGATTGGTCAGAATCGAAACGAGATCGCCCGGACGCTCGATGGCTGGGCCGCTGGTAATACGAAGGTTAACCCCCATCTCTGCGGCGATGATCCCGGCGAGCGTCGTTTTGCCGAGCCCTGGGGGACCATAAAAGAGGAGATGATCGAGTGGCTCACCACGCTCTTGGGCGGCTCTGATGGCGATGGCGAGGCTTTCCTTGACGCGATCCTGCCCGATGTACTCGGTGAGGCGACGCGGGCGCAAGGTCTCCTCGAGATACTGTTCGCTCGTGGTCGGTTGTGGTGCGACGATGCGTGGCTCGTTCATCGCTCATCCCTACACGTATGAGGATACCAGAGAAGAACAGGAGTTCGTCTCAGGTGTCAGGTTTCTCTGGCAGCTCCGCTTCCTCGACGAGAAGGATGGGGATGCCATCTTCGATGGGATAGCGGCGCTGACAGGTGCGACAGATCAAACGGTCCTTCGCGAGAACGAGTTCGCCGTGACAGGCTGGGCAGGCGAGGATCTCGAGCAGTTCCGGGTCGATGATCGGTTGCGTCTCGTCGGCCATGTGCTCTGCTCCGTTCGTCTCGCTGACGTGCATCTTACCAGGCTGCTGGCACAAGAAGCTGGTGGAACGCGGCACGGGCATGAAAGGGTTTTCTTGGAACCATCGTACGACGCGGCGCCGGCGAATGTGCGGCAGAAGCTCTTCTCCGGTACTGCCGCCGCAGGTTCCCGGAGGCGGCCACGCGCGTATGGCTGGGCAGGGCCGAGGCTGATGAAGCGGGACAGGCTCGGCACCTGGTGAGACGATCCTGCTGGCGGTAGGTGGACGACTCTCGGTCGTTGCGGGCTCGGCTGCGGTCACCGGCAAAGCTCCGGTCGAGACAGATCAGGAGCGGACCAGAAAGCGAGTATATCCTCCGGTGGTTCGCGCGAGACGGCTTCCCGTTCGAGAAGAGAGGGGGAGATCGGAGACCCGACGCGAAACTACTGGGCTGGTCGATGAGCATGCCTCTTAGGAAAGAACAAACGCTCCAGTACGAGACCGGAGCGTTGGGGGTGCCTCACGGGGCTCGAACCCGTAACCACTGGATCCACAGTCCAGCGCTCTGCCAATTGAGCTAGAGGCACCACATGAGAAAAAGGCGAGCAATGCCGAGCGAGTAAGCCGAGTTCTGTTCTAGGCGGTCATCTCTCTCGTCCGTGTCTTGTACGGACGGTCGCTTCGTCACCTCCGCGACTGCTCTCATCCTCGGGCCTCGGCGAGCAACCTGCTAGCGGCCCGATCGGAGATTGCTGCAGGGAGGATTGCCCTTTTCACCCCGGGGCGACCCCGGTCATCGTCTCTGTTGCTCTCACGCTGGATCATCCAGCGTGCCGATCTGGACTGTCAGCGGCGCCGGTCTCCGCTGCCCTGGGTTGACCCCAGGCACCCCGCTCTGCGCAGCTCGGACTTTCCTCTGGTGCTCACCGCACCAGCGACCGCCCTGCCCGGCATCGCTCACGGGAACGCACGCGTTCCCGGACCGGCGGTGCCGAAGGGGAGATTTGAACTCCCACGGGGTTACCCCCACTACGCCCTGAACGTAGCGCGTCTGCCAGTTCCGCCACTTCGGCCCGTCGAGCGGTTGCCCGCCCGCAGCTGTTAGTATAGCAGCAGGCGGGTCGCGCTCGCAAGTGTTTCCGGCTAGGTCGGCGAGTGCCTAAAACCTTTTCCGTGTGCCTGCCGCTCGTGTCCTCGGCCGAAGGCTTGGTGCGACGGCCATCTCGGGATTGCCTCCTCTTCAGTTGGTGGGCAGGCCATGTCGTGTCTGATTTCAAGGTTCCCCAGTTCGGCAGGGTAGAGGAGCGTCGAGCACCGAGCGGCCCATTCACCGGGTCGGGTACTCGAAGGGGGAACTCGAGAACTCGTGGTTTCGCTCGAGCGCGGTCTCGCCGAGCAGCGAGAGAGGAGTCGATGGTCTTGTGCTCAACGAGGCAATCACCTCGTCGTGGGCCGGTCACTCGCTCAGATGTCCTTGCTCCTCGTAATAGTCGATCCGACGCGCTGCGACGATGGCCTGGATCTCTTGCATGCTCATCCCAAAGCGGTGCAGGGTGTGACGAACCATTTCCAGGCCAGCCTCGAAACTGGGATGCACGACTTCGGTGGCTCCAGCTTCGACCAACCGGGCGACGAAGGCTCGCCGGTCGGCCCGTGCGATGATGTCGAGGGTGGGGTTGAGTGTCCGGGCGAGGCGCACAGCAGCTTCGGCGGCAAAGGCATCGGGGACAGCGACGACGAAGACGCGCGCGCTCGTTATGTGCGCTGCCAAGAGGACCTGCTCGTTCGCGACGTCACCATAGATCGCCTGGATCCCCAGGCGACGCAAGTCGCGCACCAGGACGGGATCGCGATCGATCACAACGAAGCGAAAGCGCCGGCGTTGGAGCACTCGCCCCACCTCGCGACCAGAGCGGCCGTAACCGGCGATCACGACGTGGCCGCGCAGGGGCGGACTCGGAAATTCAGCGGAATCGATCTCCTGGAGCGCTGTCGGGCGACCGACCAAGCGGAGCGGCGGCTCGAGCAGCCAACGGGCTCGCTCCGTTAGCGTCAAGAGAAGCGTATTGAGCAGGAGCGACGCGATCGCAGCACCGATCATCGCATTGTAGAGAGTGTGGTCCAGAATACCGACCTGCAACCCGAGCAGACCGAGCACGAACGAGAATTCGCCGATCTGCGCGAGAAAGGCTCCCGAGCGGATGGCGACGGTCGGTGAGTAACCCAAGAACGCGACCACGGCCGCGGCAAGGAACCCCTTGATCACGGTTACGACGATCAAGATGGCGAGCGCGATCGGCCAGGACTGGAGGAGAGCAAAAGGGTCTGCGAGAAGGCCGAGTGCGGCGAAGAACATGACCCCGAAGACATCACGAAGCGGCAGAATGCCACCGAGAACTTGATAGGAAAATTCGGATTCGGAGACGACGATGCCGGCCAGAAAAGCGCCGAGAGCGAACGAGAGGCCGGCCCATTCGCTCCCCACTGCCGTGCCGATGGCTAGCAGGACGACCGCTAGGAGGAAAAGTTCCCGACTGCCGACTCGTGCGATCTGAAACAGTAACCAGGGGACGATGCGTACGCCGAGGACCGCGATCGTCAGCAGCGCGACGACGGCGAGCGTGATCGATTTGCCGAGACTGAGGACGACGTTCACTGTATCGGAACCGACGAGCGCGGGAATGATCGCGACCAACGGCACCACGGCGATATCTTGGGCGAGCAGAATCGATGCGGTCGGGCGTGCGGCTGGTTGGTTCAAGGTTCCACGTAGTTCCATCAGCGTGAAACCGATCACTGAACTGGAGATCGCTGAAAGTTCAGCGAGCACGAACGCTTGTGCGGTGGTGAGGCCCAGTGCGCGAAAGATGAGGAATGCAGCGATCAACGTGAGGCCGATCTGCAGTAGTCCCCCACGAATGACGATACGACGTAACTCGATCAACTCTCGAAAAGAAAAGTGGACACCGAGCGAGAACATGAGAAAGCTTACACCGAAGTCAGCGAAGGCTTGAATGATCGCCGGATCGATATGCTGCCCCTCCAAGAGGCGGCCGAGCAAGAGTCCAGCGACGAGGTAGCCCATGATGACCGGCTGCCGCAGCCGGGCGAACACCAGACCGAGCAGGACAGCTGCGGCGACGACGATCAAAAAGACGAAGAAAATGACTTCGCGTTCCACGCGTTTTGCCCGTTCACTCCCTCGACAAGGCGATCAGATCGTCAGCGCGCATCAACTCGAGTGCGCAAAGCAGCATCGTACTACGCTTTTGCAACGAGTCGCTACCGTATCAGGTATCGGCACCAGGATGATGAGGAGATTCAGCACGACGATCATTCCCGAAGCGAGGTGCTGCGACAGTTGAGGCGAACGATTCCGCTCATGGCTCGCCCTGCTGTGTTCGATCGCGCTCGCTGTCGAACCGATAACGGAACACGATCGGCTCCGGATTCAGCTTGCCACGCGGAAGCGCCATGCGGAAGTCCGAGGGGAACTGTTGCGGTGGCAGCCCACCCCGTAGCTGCCCGTCGGTCGTACCGAGGCCTGACAGCATGGTCGAAGTCATCCTTGACGCCAGCGTGACCGCGTTCCATACTAGTGTACGTACACTGTGATGTGGCTATGGGGGCGGGTGCTGCTCTCCGGTAGAATCGGGACGCGGATGTGATCGCGAGTGACCGCTCGTACTCGGAAAACGAGTGCTAACCGGAGAGCAGGGAGATCGAGAGCGATGCAGAGCAGCGAGATTCGTCGAGCATTCATCGAATTTTTTGCCGAGCGCGGCCATGTCCAGGTGCCGAGTTCGTCGTTGATTCCGTCGGATCCTACCGTCTTGTTGACGACGGCCGGTATGCAGCAGATGGTGCCCTATTTTCTGGGTTTGGAGCGACCGCCGCATTCGCGACTGACGTCGATCCAGAAGTGTTTCCGTACTGTCGATATCGACGAGGTGGGAGACGAAAGCCATCTCACTTTCTTCGAGATGCTGGGAAACTTCTCGATCGGCGACTACTTCAAGGCGGAAGCGATCAGTTGGGCTTGGGAGTTCCTGACCAAGTGGCTCGGCGTTCCAGCCGAACGCTGGTATCCGACGGTGCATCCGGATGACGACTTCTCATACCAGTATTGGCGAGACCAGATCGGTGTTCCACCTGAGCGGATCTTCAAGCTGGAAGACAATTGGTGGGGGCCGGTGGGAACGACGGGACCGAACGGACCGGACTCCGAGATCCATTACGATCGGGGTATGGAGTATGGCTGTGGGCGTCCAGAGTGCGGTCCAGGGTGCGACTGTGGGCGCTTTCTGGAGACCTGGAATCTCGTTTTCATGGAGTTCTATAAGGAACCGGACGGCACGCAGCGCCCCCTTCCGCGCAAGAACATCGACACCGGGATGGGACTGGAACGGATCTCGTTGATCATGCAGGGGGTCGGATCGGTTTTCGAGACCGATCTCTTTTATCCGATCCTGAGTGAGGCAGCGAGGATTGCTGGTGTTCGCTACAAAGAGCAGGCGCGTGTTGACCGCTCGCTCCGCGTGATCGCCGATCATGCGCGCGGCGTCACGTTCCTGGTCGGAGATGGGGTATTCCCCAGCAATGAAGGGCGCGGCTATGTGCTGCGGCGTGTGTTACGGCGCGCGGTTCGGCATGGGCGGCTCCTGGGGATCGAACGACCGTTCCTCAGCCAACTGGTCGATGTCGTCATCGAGCTCTTTTCTCCCTACTATCCGAACTTGAACGAGCAACGAGAGCGGATATACCGCGTCATTCGTCACGAGGAGGAGCACTTCCAGCGTACGCTTGCGGCTGGTCTCTCGCGTTTCGAAGCGCTTTTGGATCAGCTTCAACGAAGCGGTGAGAAGGTGCTACCTGGTGATGAAGCCTTCCGTCTTTACGATACCTATGGTTTCCCACTGGAACTGACCGAGGAGTTGGCGCGCGAGTCTGGCTTTGTTGTCGATCGGGCTGGGTTCGAGCGAGCCTTGGAGCGGCAACGAGAGCTGAGCCGGGCCAGCGTGGGGCGCTTCGCCGATACGCAGCGGCAAAGAGCCGAGTTGTATGCCCGATTCTCGGAGCGCCCCACGGAGTTCGTCGGCTATGACCACCTGGAAACGACGGCGACCATCGTCGGCATTCTCGGTTTGAGCGATCTGCGACAGGAAGCCGAGGCGGGGGAGGAGATCGAGCTGATTCTCGATCGAACACCCTTCTACGGGGAAGCAGGTGGCCAGGTCGGTGATACGGGAGAGATCGTTGCCGAAACGGGAATCGTTATCGTGGAGGATACGCAACGGCCGACTCCCGAATTGATCGTGCATCGAGGTCGCGTGCGAGAAGGCTATATCCGTGTCGGCCAGTCGGTGCGGGCGATGGTGGATGCGGAGCGACGAGCCGCTGTCCGCCGCAACCACACGGCGACGCACCTGCTGCATGCCGCGCTGCGTCGGGTACTCGGCGAGCATGCAGTTCAGGCTGGTTCGTTGGTGGCGCCCGATCGGTTGCGCTTCGACTTTTCCCACCATGAAGCGGTTGGCCCTGAGCAGTTGCATCGGATCGAGGAGTTGGTGAACGAGCAGATCGTGCGTGATCTTCCGGTCGAGGTGCGTTACCTCCCACTACGAGACGCTTTGGCGGAGGGAGCGATCGCACTGTTCGGCGAGAAGTACGGGGATACCGTTCGCGTCGTTTCGATCGACGGATTCAGCAAGGAGCTGTGTGGCGGTACACATGTTTCTCACACTGGAGAGATCGGCGCATTCCTGATCACCGACGAGACGAGTGTGGCCAGTGGCATCCGTCGGATCGAGGCGGTGACGGGCCTTGCGGCAGCACGACTCGCCCGCACGCTGATCGACATCTCGGAAGAGGCGGCCCGGCGTCTCCATGTGGCCCCAGAACAGCTTCCGGACGCGATCGAGCGACTGCAGCAGCAAGTGCGCGAGCAGCAACGCGAAATCGAGCGGCTCGCTGCTGATTTGGCTGCGGCGCGCCTGGATCCACTGGTCGAGCGTGCGGCTCGGATCGACGGTTTCCGTGTCGTCAGCGCGCGGATCGAAGTTCCCTCGCTCGAGGTGTTACGACGAGTCGGCGATCGCTTGCGCGATGTGATCGGTTCCGGTGTCGTCATCCTGGGCACGGCGATCGAGAACCGCCCGACGATACTCGCGATGGCGACCCCGGATGCGGTGCAGCGAGGAGTGCATGCGGGACAGGTTGTCCAGGCAGTGACTCCGTTGCTGGGAGGCCGCGGTGGCGGTCGGCCGGATATCGCTCAAGGGGGCGGCACCGATGTGTCTCGGCTCGACGAGGCCTTGGCGGCGGCTCGGGGTGAGGTCGAGCGACAGCTTCGGAACAGCACGGGCTGATCTGCTGTTCGAGTGGCCGGTCGCCCGCCGCGTGGAACCGACAACCGGGCGGATGAGGAGGTGCAGTGGTGTGGCGACCGACCGATCGATCGCGTGAGCGGAGAAGTCTGCTGGCGACGCGAGCCTCTGAGACAGGGAGTAGGCGTACGAGCGAGGCTTTTGACGAGACCGCGGAACTCGGTGCGTATCGGCCCGCTGGACCTGGCCCAGCATACGTCGGATCGTTGGGAGGACAGAGGAGAGTCGTCTCGGTATCGGGTGCTCGGCTGTCCGATCGGGCGCTTGCTCCAGCCGGGAAGGTAGCCGAAGGACGGCCTCGCGGATGGCGGATGGTCGTGGGCAGCACCGTGTCGCGCCTGACATGGGCGTTGGCCGGGTTGCTCGTCGTTGTCGCTCTCGTCGCCATGGTCGCTCTGACGGCAGCAGCAGTACCGGCGGCGACGATCCGGATCACGCCAGCGATCGAGCAGCGCGAGGTGACGATGACCTATGCGCTCGATCTCTCGAGCGCGGTCGATTGGGTGGCACCCAGCCGACTGGTGTCAGTCCCCATCGAGGTGAGAGCGGGGCGCGCGACCACTGGAGAAAAGCAGGTGCCGGACGGTACGGCAAGCGGGCGGGTTCGGTTCGTCAATGCGTCGTTGCAACCGGTGCAGGTCAGCGCTGAGACGAGGTTGACCGGGGCGAACGGCATCACGTATCGCGTCACCGAGGACGTAATCGTGCCTGCGGCCGATCCCTTCGGGAGTCAGGCCTTCGGGGTGGCTGATGGGAAAGTCGTTGCCGATGTTCCTGGACCGGATGGGAACGCGGCGGTTGGAACAGTGGCCGGTCAACTCGGTGACGGCGTGCTCTACCGGAACATCGAGCCTTTGACTGGAGGATCGCTACGGACAGTCAGGTTCGTGACGGAGGACGATGTCGCCACGCTGCGGAAGCAGCTCGAGCAGTCGCTCGCCGAGCGTGTTACTTCGGCACTCCAAGCTGCACTGCTTCCCGGAGAGACTTTGGTGGAGGGGACGATTCACACGGAGACTCCCGAGATTCAGATCGATCAGAAGGTTGGTGACGAGAGCGAAAACCTGACTGGAACGGGAAAGCTCGTCGTCACCGCGCGGGTGTACGATCCAGCAGCCGTGCACCGAGCAGCGCAGGAGGAAGCAGCCAAGCGCCTGGCTCAGGCGACGGGGACCAATGTCGTACTGATCGGTAACACGCTTGCCTTCGGTGATCCAGAGGCGATCGGTGCGAACCAGTGGCGTGTCCGTGCAACAGCGCAGGTACGGCTCGTGCCGGCCAGCGCAGATCTCGAGCGGTTGCGGCGAGAAGTAGCTGGCCAATCGCTCGATCAGGCCAGGCGGATGGCGCAAACCATTGCGGGGGTGGCGAGCGTCGAAATCGAGGTTCGCCCGGACTGGTGGCCCAAGCGTCTTCCCGATCGGGCCTCGCGGATCGAGGTGGTGGTCAGTGAGTGAAGAACGGCCGGGCCGGACGATGGGGCTGGACGTGGGAGGGCGGCGAGTGGGCGTGGCGATCAGCGACGAAATGGGGATGATCGCGAGTCCATTGACGACCATCGATCTGGATCGCGATGGGCTCGAGCGGCTGGTGGAGTTGATCAGTCGTTACGACCCGGTGCTGATCGTCATCGGGTTACCAGTGACGATGCGAGGTCGTGAGGGCAGTCAAGCAATCGAGACGAAGGCGTTCGCCGCTCGGTTAGCGGAGCGTATCGACCGGTCGATCGTCTTTTGGGACGAACGACTGACCAGTTCGGCAGCCGAGCGCCTGTTGACGGAGGCGGGCGTAGGTCGAAAACGACGCCGGGAACTCGTGGATGCCGTAGCTGCTGCCCTCCTTCTCCAGAGTTATCTCGACGCTCAACGAAGCCAGCGTGATCGGCACGGTACTCAGAAGCAAGGCCGATCGCGTGACTCCTTGGGAACCGCTTGAGCGAGGACGAACTGACCGCTTTCGCTCATTCCTGGTCGGACACGCTGATCATTGCAGGAGAACCGCCGCATCGCTATACTGCGTTCGACTGGTCGGCGGAGGAGTGGGACCGGAGACGATGAAGCTGGTGATCGCAGTGGTACAGAACGAAGATGCCGACAGCATCGTCGAGTCGCTACTCGAGCGCCAGTTTCGGGCTACCCGCCTCGCCAGTACTGGTGGATTCTTGCGTCGTGGCAATACGACACTTCTGATCGGTGTCGAAGATCACGACGTGGAGACTGTGTTGGATGTCATTCGGGCGAGAGCTCGCACCCGGATTCGGCAGGACAGCGCTCACGGCGCGGTCGAGAGTGCTGCGGCGACTGTTTTCGTGATTCCCCTCGAAGATTACCAGCGCCTCTGAGGCGAACAGCCTGGTTCAGCGCTGATCCGAATATTGGTTCTCAGCGGAACGTGGTCCAGCGGCGCGTGCTGGAGCCGCGTTGGAGCCGGTGTGTTGCGCGTCGCATGAGCATGATGGTCAGTCCGGCAAGGAAAAAGCCAGCGACGAACAGGCTTTCGACCGGGACTGTGCCGCGTTGCCAGTCGATGAATCGGGCGCTCAGGAGTCCGAGCAAAGTCGGATAGAGCAGTAGGCCGCTCAAAGCGAAGATCCCCGCTTCGATGATGGCCAATCGTGGATCGGCGCCGCGCCAGCGACTCACGATAAAGGGGCCGAGCGTTCCGGCTGGGAGCCAAATCAGGAGCGCCCGCAACCATTCTGCAGTGAGCGTCTCCATCGGTCAGCGACCCTTTCCGAACTCTTTGGAGCGAGGTGATCGACCACTGCCGGTATCGTGCGAGCGGTGATCGGCAGCGTCCGGTACGAGCGTACCGAGGGGGCTGCTGTAATGTCCAGCTGCGTGCTTCGCGCGAGGCCATCGATCCAAGGCAGCGATTCCCGTGGGATGAGCCGAATCCGTCTTCGACAATCGGCGACGAGGAGCCTGGTGGTGTCGCGCTTCGCGAAGGAAGTCGCGGTCGTGGTCGGCCGATGAGGCTTGAGGAACTTTGGCGGGGGCGAGCAGGTTCGCCCCCGCTGGGCGCTTCCGCTCAGGAGGCACTGGGGAGGAAATCGTTTTCCTCGAGAAGTCCGGCGAGTCGGAGAAGGTTGAGGGCGAGTACGGCGGTGGTGACGGGACCAGTGCCGCCAGGGACGGGGGTGAGAGCGCTGGCAACTTCGGCGACGGCTGGATCGACATCACCGACGAGACGGCCGTCGCGCACCGAGACTCCGAAGTCGATAACGACGGCTCCTGGGGCGACCATGTCCGGCTTGACGAGATGGGGTTGACCAGCAGCGACGAAGAGGAGATCGGCCTGCCGCGTGAGCCTGGCGAGATCAGGCGTGCGGCGATGGCAGATGGTCACGGTCGCGTCGCGTGCCAGAAGCAAGAGGGCGAGCGGGCGACCGACGACGGGGCTGCGACCGATGACGACAGCATGTCGACCTGCCACTTCGATGCCGTAGTGCTGGAGGAGGATGAGTCCTCCGAGAGGGGTGCTCGGCGCGATCCAAGGACTGCCGATCGCTAGCCGCCCTTGCTGTTCGAACGAGACGCCGTCGACGTCCTTGGTGGGCGGCATCAGTCGTGCGAGTGATCGGCGCGAGACACCTTTGGGGAGCGGCTGTAACGCGAGGATGCCGGTGACGGATTCGTCCTCGGCGAGTCGCTTGAGCATGATCTCGAATCGAAATTCATCCAGTGTCTCTTCCATCTCTACGGTGCGATAACCCAAGTGCAGTGTGGTGAATTGCTTGCGAATCGCGCGTGCGTAGGCTTGGGCGGAAGGATCGTTGGGGAGCAGCGCGGTGAGCGTGGGTGGTCCGTGATATGCGGCTCGTCGTGCAAGCACTTGCTGAATGCGGGCGTGCAGCGACTCGACGACTGGTTTCCCCGATAGTATGCGGGCGGCCATCGCTCTCCATCCTTTCCGCGTGACAGAACCCTGTCCATGAGGATGCTGCGTCATTCGTGCAGCTGCGTGCACGCATCATCATCAGGCGTGAGCGTGCTCCGAAAGGCGTGCTCGGCGCTGGAGGATTTCGCGTTGGAGTGCTTCCGCTCGTTCCGGAGGGAGAAGTGGCAGGTTGGCGCGCGCCATCGCGAGCGCTGCCTCGATCCCTGCTCGGCAGAGGGCTCGTGCTGCTTCGAGATCGGATGCTGCGAAGGGTGGGGTGTGCGGCAGCACGGATCGGATGAGCGCTGCGAGTGCGAGCCCCAAATCGGCCGTTTCGAGCGGGACTGCGCTGGCTCGCTCCGCAGCGACAGTGGCCGATGGCGATCTTCGATCAATGCGAAGCGCGCGCAACAATCCATCGAGCGCTTCTCGGTCACGCTCGGCTTGAGCGAGTGCGCGCGTGGCGATGCGTTCGAGATCCTCGGCGAGCGTATCTGTCACGTCGTGGGGAAGGTGTTGCTTGGCGGCACGGCGGACCAGATCAGTGAGAGCAGCTGCTTGAGCGATGGACAAGCATGCGGCAACCCCACCCCCGCAACGATAGCGTGGACGGCACATCCGTTCCACCAACTGGCTGACGGTCCAGTCGGCGACCGGCCCCTCTCGCTCCAGCACCACCCGACTCCCTCCTCCCGTTTTCTTCTCGATCGCAAACGTGAACATCGAGTCATCGCTGACGCGAGGGCGTCGATGCTCCGGATCCGAGTATAGCCATCAAGTCGTTGTCACCTGACTGTCGTGTTCGTGTCGCCATGCCTGGCCCGTTCCCCGTGTTGTGCCAAATAGACACAACAGTGTGGACGGGGTGGAAAGGGGTTGACGACTAGGCACGGGTTGGGTAGGATGAGGGTGTCGATCGGGCACTGTTCGCTGAGAGCGAATTCGCTCTGGGCGGAAGCAAAGGGGGCAAGCGATGGAGAGAGAGCCGGTGACGTTCTTCGGCCAACTCTTGCGCCGCTATCGGGAGTCAGCCAGGCTTTCGCAGAGTCGTCTCGCGCAGCGAGCCGGCTTCGATCATAGTTACGTCTCGCGTCTAGAGAGTGGGCGTCGCGCGCCGACTAGGGAGGCGATCGTGCGTTTGGCGGAGGCGCTCGAACTCGGGCCGGCCGACCGTGACAGCCTGCTGGCTGCTGCTGGTTTCTTGCCGGAACAGACCGAGCACCTGTTCGGTAACGAGCCGGTGCTCGGGGAAGTCGTCGAGCTTCTCCAGCGCACGGACGTTCCTGAGCAGATTCGCGAGGAGCTCCGCCAGTTGCTGGCGCTCGTGGTCCGACAGGTCAAGCGGGCACTCGTTGGTATCGGTTCCATCGGCGAGAGCGAAAACGAGCTTCCGGGCGGGAAGGGTTGGTCCCCGCGCTGGCCGGGTCAAGCTGCTTCACAAGGAGTACTGTGAGCGTCGGTGGGGGATCTCGTGCATCTGTTCTGTTCATGTACGCTTGGGGCAGGTAGCGGGACTCGTGATCGATCTTCTGGCCCAGGATCGTTGGCTGGGTGTTCCTGACCAGGTACGAGGGGGCAAATGTGGCGCGGCCGTACGCTCATCTCCATCTGCATACGGAATTCTCGCTACTCGACGGCCTCGGTCGGATTCCGGAGTACGTAGGGCGTGCTCGCGAACTTGGAATGGAGCACCTAGCAATATCCGATCACGGGGTGTTGTATGGAATCATCGATTGGTACAAGGCAGCCAGAGCCGAAGGGCTTCATCCCATCATCGGGATGGAAGCGTATCTTGCACCACGTTCGGTTCAAGACCGGGACAAGACGATCTACCACCTCTTGCTCCTCGCAGAGAATGAGCGCGGTTACAAGAATTTGCTGAAACTGGCCACGCGAGCGAGCTTGGAGGGGTTCTATTACAAACCGCGCATCGACATGGCCATGCTGGCCGAACATGCCGAGGGGCTGATCGCAACCTCGGCGTGCCTCGGGGGACCGATTGCCAACAACTTCTTGAATGGGAATCGCGAGGCAGCTCGGGAATGGGGAATCCGTCTCCGCGATTTGTTCGGGCCAGATCGCTTTTACATCGAGCTCCAGGATCACGGGTTGCCGGAACAGCGGCGAGTCAATAGCGAACTGGTGGCATTGGCTCGTGAATTGGATCTTCCCTTGGTCGTGACCAACGATGTCCATTATCTCCGCCAGGAGGATGCAAGCGTCCAGGATTTGCTGATCTGCATCCAAACCAACTCGACTCTCGACGACCCTAAGCGGATGCGGGTCCAGTCTGACCAGCTTTACTTCAAGAGTGCCGAGGAGATGTGGCGACTCTTCGGTGACGAGGTTCCCGAAGCGCTCCTCAATACGATCCGCATTGCCGAGCGTTGCGAGGTCGAACTCGAATTCGGTCGTCTCCATCTCCCGGACCCTGGTATACCAGCGGGGATGACTGCCGACGAGTATCTCGCCGCGCTGTGCTGGGAGGGGATTCGCCAACGTTATCCTGAGTTAACCGATGAGATACGTCGCCGTCTGGAGTACGAGCTGGAGGTCATCCGACAGACCGGATTTTCCAGCTATATGTTGATCGTGCGAGACTTCGCTGAGTTCGCTCGCCAGCGGGGCATTCTTTACGGTGTACGGGGAAGTGCAGCAGCGAGCATCGTGCTCTACGCTCTGGGTATCACCGATGTCGATCCACTCGCCAATCGCTTGGTATTCGAGCGGTTTCTCAACCCAGAGCGCCGGGAGATGCCGGATATCGACATGGATTTCGCGGATGATCGGCGACACGAGGTGATCGAGTATGTCGCCCGCAAGTACGGTGCGGAGCACGTGGCGCAAATCATCACCTTCGGCACGATGGGGGCGAAGGCTGCGATCCGCGATGTCGGCCGGGCGATGGGATGGCCGCATGCCGAGGTCGACCGCATCGCGCGATTGATTCCGAGCGGCGTGAACATGACGCTCGAGCGGGCACTGGAGGAGAGCCCGGAACTCCGGCATCTGTACGAGACAGATCCACGTTCGCGCGAATTGATCGACAATGCGCGGAAATTAGAGGGCATCGCTCGGCACGCTGGCACGCACGCGGCGGGGGTGGTCATCTCGGCATCTCCCTTGGTCGAGCATGTCCCGCTGCAGCGACCGGCGCGCGCCGAGGAGGGAGCACTACCAACCACTCAGTTCCCGATGGAGACGGTCGCCGAGATCGGTCTTCTCAAGATGGATTTCCTAGGGCTGGCCAATTTGACGATCTTGGCGAACGCTGTCGAGCTGATCCGCGAGACGCGCGGTGAAACGATCGATCTGAAGCAGATTCCCATGGACGATCGCAAGACGTTCGAGCTCTTGGCCGAAGGGCAAACCTTCGGAGTGTTCCAGCTCGAGAGTGCGGGCATGCGGCGGTACATTCGGGAACTGCGGCCGACCTCGGTTGCCGAGCTCGCGGCGATGATCGCGCTGTACCGACCGGGGCCGATGCAACATATCCCGCGCTACTGCCGCGCGAAGCATGGATTGGAGCCGATTCAATACCCGCATCCCGATCTCGCGGAGATTCTCGACGAGACATACGGTGTCATCGTCTACCAGGATCAAGTGCTCCTCATCGCGCGGAAATTCGCTGGCTACACGCTCGGTGAAGCCGACATCATGCGCAAGGCGATGGGAAAGAAGATTCCCGAAAAGATGCGCGCTGAGCGGGAGCGCTTCATCAGCGGGGCCAAAGCGCAAGGTTATAGCGAGGAGGATGCCGAGCGCATCTTCAATCTGATCGAACCATTTGCCGGCTACGCCTTCAACAAGGCGCACGCCACCTGCTATGCGGTCGTTTCCTATCAGACGGCCTACCTCAAGGCCAATTATCCGGTGGAGTACATGACGGCTATCCTGCGTAACGCGCCCAGTCATCCCTCTGGAACCGTGAAGCGGATCGCAGCAGCGCTCGCCGAATGTCAGAAGTTGGGGATTTCGGTGCTCCCGCCGGACATCAATCGCAGCGATGCGACCTTTACAGTCGAGCAGTTGCCGGATGGCAGCCGTGCGATCCGATTCGGGCTGGCGATGGTCAAGCACGTCGGGGAAGCTGCGGTCGAAGCGATTCTGGCTGCCCGCAATGAGCAGCCGGGACAAGTGTTCCGCTCCTTCGAGCACTTTTGCGAGGCGATCGACTGGAGCGTCGTCAACCGGCGAGCGGTCGAGAGCTTGATCAAATGTGGTGCGTTGGACTGCTTCGGCGACCGCAAGATCTTGCTCGCTCAGTTGGACCAAGCGGTCCAGGCGGCTCAAGCTCGCCAGAAAGCGCTAAGGCGGGGACAGATGGATCTCTTCTCGGCAGCGGGTCATGACCAGGTTGCTTCTTTGCGCTTCTCCCGACCGGATATCGAGCCACCTGACATACCGACCCGGACCTTGCTCGGGTGGGAGCGGGAACTTCTCGGTGTGTACTTGAGTGCCCATCCGCTGGACGAGTTCGTCCTGCTGGGGCGACGACGCGGACTCGTGCAGATTGCGGAGCTCGACGAAGAGTCGGTTGGGCAGACTGTCGAGTTACTCGCTTTGATCAGTAGGGTGCGCAAGTTGACGACGCGCACCGGGCGCGTCATGGCTGTCATGCAGGTGGAGGACCGCTCCGGTACCATCGAGGCGGTCGTCTTCCCCGATCTTTACGAGACGACACGTGAATTCTTGGCCGAGGAAGCGATCGTGCTCCTCCAAGCGCGTGTCGAAGAGCGGAACGAGGAATTGCAACTCGTGGTGGAATCGGTGGCCGATCCCCGCGAGGAACTCCGGAATCTCGCCCAACCGTGCCGGGTCGTGCACGTTCGTCTCCCCGTCACGACGTCTGTCGAGCAGGATATCGAACGAATGCATGCTTTGCGGGATTTGCTCGTGACGTTCGCAGGGGATGACGAAGTGCGGCTTCATCTCCCCCTCGCCCAAGGAGAGATCGTGCTGGCGAGTAGGCTCCGCGTCGACTGGTGTGCGGACTTCGCTCGGGTCGTCGAGGCAACGCTGGGAGCGGGGAGCGTGTGGGTCGAGGAGCGAACATTCGTAGAACTCCCATCGGCGGCTTGAAGAAGCAAATCATGTCCCATACCCATCGATGATCCGTCGGACGAGCTCTCCTGTCTTCCACGGGTCGCTGGCGAGGACGAGGCACAGGTCGCCGGGGCGAGCCAACGCGAGTGCTGCCTGGAGAGCCTGAGGGAGATCGGGTTGGGTAACGATCACCGGCGGGAGAACGTTTTCGACGACTCCCTCACGGAAGACAGCGAGCCGCTCATCGTCCCAGGGCTCGGAGAGTAGGATCATGCCGGTGACTCTGCCCAGTATGCGGCCGATTTCGCGGAGATCCTCTCGACTCAACCAGGGGAAGCCATGCGTCACCACGAATACCTTGCGCGGGTTGCTTTGGCGAACGCCGCGCAGGAGCGTTCGAACTGTCCAAGGATCCCGTGCACCATCGATGAGAACGATCAGGTCACGGAGGAAGAAGAGGTTGCACGAACCAGGGAGAAGGTCGTGCGTCGGAAGGAAGGTGCGCAGGGTCGATTGAATCGCTGTAAGGGAGATGCCGAGTCCGAGTGCTAGTGCGGTCGCGCAAAGCACATTCTGGACCTGAAAGAGCAGTGCGCCGCCCAGCGTGACTGGAGCCTCGCGAACAGCGATGACGGGAATGTCGTCCCGTTCGGTACGTGTCTCTGCTCGTTTGAGAAAAGCAGATGGAGCGGAGAAAGTGTCGCTCTCCGTTTTCTGCGCGTCCCATGCGGGAAGTGCCTGGTAGTCGTACAGTGCGCGGTTGGCGACGATGACACCATCGTCGTACCAGATAGCCGGCTGCCGAGCATCACGCTGGCGACGCAGCACAGGGTTCTCCGGATGCAGCGCGAAGAGAATGACGCGAGCGTGACTTTCTTCGGCGAGTCCGAGCACGTCGGGATCATCAGCGTTGAGGACGATGAATCCGTGTGGGTGGATCGCCCGCGCGACGATCTCGTGGGCTCGTGCGGCGTACCGCGTTGCGGGGGCGAGAAGACAGCTGTCGTCGTTGCCGCAGAGCGTGGTGACTGCCCCTGCTCGGTAGATGGCCGAAGGGAGCCCGACAGTCGCCACAACAGGCGCTTCCAGTTCCTGGATCGCCAGGTCGAGATCGCCAGTACGGAGCGCCTGAACGACGCTCGTCCACGGCTGGAGTTCTCCTTCCAGCTGTCGTTCATCGACGAAGACCCCGCTGGAACACCAAAGACCAGCCGACCACCGCTGCGCCCGCACCATCCGGTAGAGAAGCCAGGCGGTGGTGCTCTTCCCGCGTGTACCGGTGATGGCGACGAGCGAGAGCGGAAACCTCGTTTGACTTCGCCACCCGCTCTGATCGAGACTCCTCATGAGATACTCCCAGCGTCGCGATCAACCGCTTTCATCGTTATCGGCAGCCTGGCCCGTACAGCCGAGCCAGTCGAGCAAGATCGGTACGGCGCGCTGTAGAGCCTGGGCACGGTGGCTCAAGCGATTTTTCTCTTCCAGCGTCATCTCTGCGAATGTCCGTTCATGCTCACAGGGAATGAAGACGGGATCGTATCCGAAACCGCCACTACCGCGTGGCTCTTCGGCAATGTACCCTTCGATCGTCCCTTCGACGATGGCTTCTCGACCATCCGGTGCGACGATCGCGACGACCGCATGGAAACGTGCGCTGCGTTGGGAAAGGGGGACATCACGCAGCTCACGTAGCAATCGAGCGATATTTCGAGCATCGTCCGCATCATCCCCAGCGTAACGGGCAGAGTGGACGCCGGGTCGGCCTCCGAGCGCGTCGACTTCGAGTCCCGAATCGTCGGCGAGTGCGATGAGGCCACTTTCCCGGGCAGCGACTCTGGCTTTGAGAAGCGCGTTCTCGACGAACGTTTCGCCGGTTTCGGGCGGAAGTCGGATGCCGAGCTCAGACGCGCTCACGACTTCGACGTTCGGCGGGAGGAGAGAGCGGAGTTCGCGGATCTTTCCTGGGTTGGCGGTTGCGAGAACAACCCGATGTGTCGGCATGCGTCTGCACCTCGCTCACTCGATCGAGACAGGAATCCCGAACAGTGCGACTGCGTTTCGGGTGGTATTCCGAGCGATCTCGTCCTCGGTCTGCCTGCGGAGTTCAGCGATCGTCGCCACGGTCGCACGGAGAAAGGCTGGTTCGTTGCGGCGACCGCGATACGGCACTGGCGCAAGGTAGGGTGCGTCCGTCTCCAGTACCATACGATCTATCGGCAGAATCTGAACGGCACGACGAAGATCCGGCGCGCTCCGATACGTCACGATGCCGCCGATTCCCAGGTGCATGCCGAGGTCGAGGAATCGCGTGGCGGTAGCCTGATCGCCGGTGAAGCAGTGCATCACACCGCGGTGAGGCGGGTCAGCGTCCTCCAGAATAGCCAGGAGCTCATGAAGAGCTTCGCGCTGATGCAACACGATCGGCAAGTTCAGCTCACGGGCGAGGGCAATTTGCCGGCGAAAGGCTCGTTGCTGCGTCTTCGCGTCGGTCGTTTTCCAGTGGAAATCGAGCCCGATCTCACCGATGGCTCGTACCAGCGGATGGCGAGCGAGTTGGCGGAGTCGCTGCTCGACCTGGATGTCATAGCGGTCGGCCTCATTCGGATGGACACCGAGGGCAACGACCATGCCAGGGGTCGCTTCGGCGAGTGTCAGTGCTGCCTCCCAACGGGTCGGTGAGAAGGCAATGAGGACGAACCCCTGGACGCCAGCGTCGCGAGCCCGCTCGATCACGAGTGGTCGATCTTCGTCGAAGTCGGGGAGGTCGAGATGGCAATGCGTATCGACCAGGATCATTCTCGCCTCACTTGACGGTCACGCTCTTGGCGAGATTCCGGGGCTTATCCGGATCCAGGCCACGGCGCACTGCCAGCTCGTAGGCGAGGAGTTGTGCTGGCACGATCGAGACCAGTGGGGAGGCATCACCCACATCGGCGACCGGAATGTGGACATGAAAAGCTTCGTCAGGTTCTGGAGAGATGCCGATGACCCATCCGCCTCGACTACGGACTTCCATCGCACCAGAGAGAATATCCGCCCTCGTTTCGTCGAGTGGCGAGACGACGAGACAAGGAGTTCCTTCCTCGATGAGCGCAATGACGCCGTGCTTGAGTTCTCCTCCGGCGAAACCTTCGGCATGAATGTAGGTTACTTCTTTGATCTTGAGTGCGGCCTCGAGCGCGGTGGGGTAGGAGAGCCCCCGACCGATCACATAGCAGTGTTGCGCGTCAGCGAGGCGGTCGGCGACAGCCCGAATGCGGTCCAGCGTCGCTGGTGCGAGGGCCATCTCCATACCCTCGATGGCGCGCCAGAGCGTATCGAGTCCGACATGCTCGCTCCCGTTGAGGATGTGAGCGGTCAGCAACAAGACGGCGAGCTTCGCAGTGTAGGCTTTCGTCGACAGCACGCTCTGTTCGGGGCCAGCCGACAGTGGAATGGTGAAGTCGGCGAGCCGAGCGACGGTGGAGCCGGTTACATTGACCAGCGCGGCAACGGTGGCTCCGCGCCGCTTGGCGGCGTGGACCGCCTCGATCACGTCGATCGTCTCGCCGCTCTGGGTGAGCGCAATGACGAGCGATCGATCGGTCAGGAAATGCTCCTGGTACTTGAATTCGGACGCGATGACCGCATTGACATGGCGGCGCGCGATGCGCGAAAAGAGATAACTCCCGCAGAGCGCGGCGTAGCCAGCGGTACCGCACCCGACCAGGAATGTTCCATACGAACAACGAATCAGATCAGCTAACTGCCGTGCAGCATCCAGGCGCTCCCGGGCGATCCGTGCGACGACTCGCGGCTGCTCGTGAATCTCCTTGATCAGGTAGTGCGGATAGCCACCGAGTGACGTATCGACTGGGCGCAGCGTGAGTGGCTCCCACCGGGCTGACCGGCGCTGTCCGGTGCATCGATCGAAGAGCTGGAGGCCCTGGTGATCGAGCAGCGCGATCTCGTCGTCCTGAAGGTAATGGATCCGATCAGTATAGCCAACGAGAGCGACGGCATCGGAGGCGACGAACGTTCCGGCTGGACCATATCCGAGTACGAGCGGCGACGTCGACTTGACCGCAACGAGTTGTCGCGTCGGTCGATGCAACGCGATGAGGGCGTTGAGACCGCGGACTTGATCGAAGGCACGTCGGACTGCCTCAACCAAAGTCGGGATATCGTCCACTGCACGGGAATGGTGCTCCTCTCTACTGGCGAGGATGTCTTCGAGGAGATGCGCGAAGATCTCACTGTCGGTGCTACTCCGAAAGCGGTGACCAGATCGCTCGAGCGCCCGACGCAGAGGAAGATAATTTTCGATGATGCCGTTATGGACGATCGCGAGGGAACCGGTGCAGTCCAGGTGGGGATGCGCGTTCTCATCCGTGACTCCACCATGGGTCGCCCATCGCGTGTGGCCGAGCGCGATCACCGTATCGGACAGGGGCGGCGTGCTCGCCGGAATACGCCCAGCTCGCTTGAGCACGGCGATCCGTTCTTGAGCCAGGTCACCATCAAGAAAGGCGATTCCCCAGGAGTCGTAGCCACGGTACTCCAGCGTCCGCAGTGCGTCGATGACGAGCGAAGCAGGGAGCGGTTGCGGAGCGACGAAACCGAAGATTCCGCACATGCCGGAAGTTCCCTCCTTCGGCCAGCGCCCAAAGGAAGCCTCAGCGGCGCCATCCTCCAACGTATGGCACCCTTTCGCGTGACCGTACTTGAGGGGGAGCGGTTCGACAGTTGACGCGTGCTCGTCAGCTGTCGGGAGCGGGGCACATCGGTGAGCCTTTGTCCCGGCGGTTACCCACCGGTTTTGCTCTCACCGTCACGACCGTGCGAGCCGGGAGGCCATCCGCCGAATACCTCGATCGACCTCCACCTCGTCGACTCGTCTCCTCCGCGACGAGTCCTGGCGCTACTGCATCCGATGACATCCGATCCCGCTCCTCGCGCCCCCGAACGGGCCGACTGTACCATAGCGCGCTTCGAGCGGCAAGCGCGTAGGCGGAAGCTCTTCTGATGGTCGGTAGGGCCGAGTCGAGCGGCTGAGAGAGCGATCGGTTGTCCGGCCAGGAAGGGTATACTTCGAGCGGAGCGCGCCGACGCGCTGCGCGGTCAAAGTCCCCGCGCGGCTGGAACTCCCGAGCCACCCCTGTCGGCACGGTCGACTTGGCGGTCCGAGCGAGATGGGTGAAGAGCGACGATGATTCCACGCTATACCCGCCCAGAAATGGGGCGGATCTGGAGCGAGGAACACAAGATCGAGCTGTGGTTACGTGTCGAGATCGCGGTCGCGGAGGCGTGGGCCGAGGCGGGGGTGGTACCGGGCGAGGCACTGGAGCGGATCCGCGGCGCACGTTGCGACTTGGCTCGGATGCGGGAGATCGAGGCCGAGGTCGATCACGATGTGATCGCCTTCATCCGGGCGACGGTCGAGTCGATCGGTGAGGAAGCGGGCCGCTTTTTCCACCTCGGCCTAACGAGTTCCGACGTGATCGATACGGCGCTGGCGCTGCAATTGGTGGAAGCCAGTGACCTCCTGTTGGCTGATCTCGACACGCTCTTAGCTGTGGTCGGCGAGCAGGCGGTGCGTCATCGCCGCACGGTCATGATCGGCCGGACCCATGGAGTCCATGCCGAGCCGATCACGTTGGGATTCAAGCTGGCTGGATGGTATGCGGAATTGCAACGCCAGCGTGAACGACTCCAGCGTGCGCGCGAAGACATCCGCGTCGGGAAGATCTCCGGAGCGGTCGGCACGCACGCGCATGTCCCGCCGCAAGTCGAGGAAGCGGTCCTGACGCGCCTCGGCTTGCGCGTCGATCCAGTCTCCACGCAGGTCGTCGGTCGAGACCGCCATGCAGCATTCGTCGCGACTCTGGCTGGCATCGGTGCGACGATCGATCGCTTCGCGACGGAGATCCGGCATCTGCAGCGGACAGAGGTACGGGAACTCGAGGAACCGTTCGATCCGCAGAACATGGGCTCCTCGGCGATGCCACACAAACGAAATCCGCACGAGAGCGAACGCCTTACCGGACTGGCTCGTCTCCTCCGGAGTTATGTGTCCGCGGCCCTGGAGAATGTCGTTCTCTGGCATGAGCGTGACATCAGTCACAGTTCGGTCGAGCGTGTGATCCTGCCGGATGCGTGCATTGTCCTGGACTTCATGCTGAGTTCGATGACCCATCTGGTGCGCGACTGGGTGGTGTATCCGGAACGGATGCGGCGCAACCTCGATCTGACGCACGGGGCGATCTTTTCACAGCGTGCCATGCTCGCGTTGGTGCAGGCGGGAATGGAGCGACAACGGGCCTACCGGCTGGTCCAGCGGCTGGCCCGCCGCGCCTGGGAGGAAGAGGTGCACTTGCGCACGCTGCTCGAACGGGATGACGAGGTACGGCGGTTCCTTTCCCCAGAGCAAGTCGAGGCTCTCTTCGACATCGAGCCGTATCTCCGCCACGTGGACGAAGCCTTCCGGCGCGTCGGGTTGCCGATCGATGAACCAGCGGGAGCGACTGTCGCGTGACAGAGCGAGAAGTGGTTCTCCATGTGGAGATCCCGGAGTTGCCGGTTTACCGGCGTGGTAAAGTGCGCGAGGTCTTCGATCTGGGCGACTGCTTGCTCCTGGTCGCTACAGACCGTCTCTCGGCCTTCGATGTGATCCTTCCCAACGGTATCCCTGGTAAGGGCATCGTGTTGACACAACTGTCGGCGTTCTGGTTCCGCTGGTTCGGTGACCGGTTGCGGACGCACTTCGTCACGACCGAGTTGCCCCCGATCGTCCACCCGTACCGACGAATATTAGCGGGACGCTCCATGGTCGTTCGCAAGGCAGAGCGAATCGACATCGAATGTGTCGCTCGGGGGTATCTGGCTGGATCGGCGTGGCAGGAATATCGGGAGACCGGCTGCGTTGCCGGGATTCGTCTTCCGCCGGGCATGCGCGAAAGCGAACAGTTACCTGAGCCGATCTTTACGCCGGCCATCAAGGTCGAAGGGGGTCACGACGAGAACATCAGCTTCGAGCGATTGGTGGAACGTATCGGTGCTGAGCTTGCCCGAGAGCTCCGCGAGCGCACGCTCTGGATCTATCGAGTTGCTGAGAAATATGCGCGCGAGCGCGGGGTGATCATCGCGGATACCAAGATCGAGTTCGGCTGGATCGATGGGGAACTCGCGGTGATCGATGAACTCTTGACACCGGACAGCTCTCGCTTCTGGGATGCGGAGCGGTATCAGCCTGGACGCCCGCAACCGTCCTTCGACAAGCAGTTCGTCCGCGACTGGCTGACGACCATCGGCTGGAACAAGCAGCCGCCGGCCCCTCGACTTCCGGCCGACGTCGTGGAGAAAACGGCGGAGAAGTATCGGGAGGCGTACCGGCGGTTGGCAGGCCAACCGGTCCCGTACTTGGAAACGGAAGAAGGGTAAGTGGACGTGAACGAAGGCACACGGTGGCGAGCTGAGGTCTTCATTTCCCTCCGTCCGGGCGTGAATGACCCGCAGGGGTTAGCGGTGCGTGATGGCTTGCGGCGCCTAGGCTATACGGAAGTCGAGGACGTCAGAGTCGGTCGCTATGTCCAAATGTGGCTCAGGGCACCCGATCGGAAAACGGCGGAAGAGCGGGTTGGCCTGATGTGCGACCAATTGCTGGCTAACCCGGTGGTCGAGCAATACCGGTTCAGTCTCGAACCGGCCTGATCGCCGCGAGGGGGATCGATGCGGTTCGCGGTCGTGACCTTCCCGGGAAGTAACGGTGATCACGATGCGTTGATGGCGATACGGCTCGGCCTGGGACAGGCAGCAGAGCTCGTTTGGTACACCGAAACGGACCTCTCTCGCTTCGATTGCATCATCATTCCGGGCGGCTTTTCCTACGGTGACTATTTGCGCGCAGGAGCTTTGGCGCGGTTCGCTCCGGTCATGTCAGCTGTTGCGCGGGAGGCAGAGGCAGGGAAACCGATCCTGGGAATCTGCAACGGTTTCCAGATCTTGACCGAGGCTCGTCTGTTGCCTGGTGCACTCTTGCGCAACGCATCCCTGGAATTCGTCTGCGATTGGGTGTGGGTGCGGGTGGAGCAGACCCGCACACCGTGGACGAACCAGCTCGCCCCGGGAACACTGTTGCGCCTGCCGATCGCACACGGTGAGGGCCGTTACTACGTCGAGGCGGAGGAACTCGCCGCGCTCGAGACGAACGGGCAAGTCGTTTTTCGCTACGTCGATGGGGATGGCTTGCCGACGCCCGAGGCGAACCCGAACGGTTCGGTGGCGAACATCGCCGGCGTCTGCAATGAGCGGGGAAACGTCGTCGGACTGATGCCGCATCCGGAGCGCGCGTACGACCGGTTCGTTGGTGGTGACGACGGGTTACGAATCCTGGCCTCTGTCTTGTCTGTTGGTCTCGAGGTGGCACACAGCCCGCATTGAAGGACAGGAAGACAACAAAGGGTCGGTGAGGCGATGCCGATTGCTCCGGAGATCTTGCGTGAGGTCGCACTGACCGAGGAAGAGTACGCGCGTGCGGTCGCGCTCCTCGGACGAGAGCCGAACCTGATCGAACTCGGCATGATCGGTGCGCTGTGGAGCGAGCATTGTGGCTACAAGCATTCCCGGCCGCTGCTCCGCAAACTGCCGACGAGCGGGCCGCATGTCGTGCAAGGACCGGGAGAGAACGCGGGAGCGGTCGAGCTCGGTGATGGGTTGGTGGTCGTGCTCAAGATCGAGTCGCACAACCACCCCAGCGCGGTCGAGCCGTTTCAGGGAGCGGCGACCGGCGTGGGAGGGATCGTCCGCGATATCTTCGCCATGGGAGCACGACCGATCGCGTTGGCTGATTCGCTCCGCTTCGGCCCGCTGGAAGAGCCGCGTCAACAATATCTTTTCCACGGCGTTGTCGGAGGTATTGGCTGGTACGGGAACTGTCTCGGTATTCCGACCGTGGCAGGAGACGTCTTCTTCGCGCCCGAGTATCGGCAGAACCCCTTGGTCAATGCGATGTGTGTCGGCATCGCTGAACGCTCGGCATTGATCCGGGCACGTGCGACCGGACCAGGCAATCTGGTTGTCCTGGTCGGGGCAGACACCGGGCGGGACGGCATTCACGGTGCGACCTTCGCATCGGTCGAGGATCCTGAACGCTCGCATCGAGGAGTCGTGCAGGTCGGTAATCCATTTTTGGAGAAGCTCCTGCTCGAGGCGTGCCTCGAAGTGCTGGAGACTGGTGCGGTGGTTGCGATGCAGGATCTCGGTGCGGCGGGCTTGACCAGTGCGAGTGCGGAAATCGCGGCGCGTGGTGGGACAGGGATCGAGCTCGATGTGGCACTCGTGCCGCGCCGGGAGACCGGAATGACGCCATACGAGGTGATGCTCTCCGAGAGTCAGGAGCGCATGCTCCTGGTCGTCGATCCTGAGGGGATCGACCGTGTGCTCTCGATCTTCCGGCGCTGGGAACTCCATGCTGTCGTCATCGGCCGGGTGACGGACGATGGACTGCTCCGGGTGCTCGAGGACGGGCACGTTGTCGCCGAGCTGCCGGTCTGGCTTCTCACCGACGCGTGCCCGACGTATGTCCGCGAAGCTCGGGAAGCAGGTGAAATCAGGGAACGTCGTGCCTTCGATCCAGATTCACTACCCGATCTTCAGCCCGGTGAGGTAGACGAAATACTCGCTGCACTGCTTCGTTCGCCAAATATCGCGTCGCGTCGGCCGATCTATCGTACGTATGACCACACGATTCTCACCAACACGGTACTACCGCCGGGTGCGGCCGATGCGGCAGTGCTCCGGATCAAAGGGCATCGATTCGGGATCGCGCTGAAAACAGACTGCAATCCCCGCTATTGCCTACTCGACCCTCGGCTCGGTACCATGCACGCGGTCGCCGAGGCAGCGAGGAATGTCAGCTGTGTGGGAGCAGAGCCGCTGGCGATTACCGACTGTCTCAACTTCGGTAATCCCGAGCGGCCGGAGGTCTATTACCAGCTCGTGCAGGCTATCGAAGGAATGGCGGAGGCCTGTACGGTACTCGGTATTCCCGTCGTGAGTGGAAACGTCAGTCTCTACAACGAAACGGAAGGCCGTTCCATCCCTCCTACGCCGGTCGTTGGGATCGTCGGTCGGCTGGCCGACGTGCGCCGGTGTGTGGGCATGGGGTTCAGGGGTGAGGGGAAAGTCTTCCTTCTCGGTTCAGAGTTGGCGACGCTCGGTGGTTCTGAGTTCCTCGCCCAACGTCATGGACTGGTAGCCGGTGCCCCGCCGCCACTCGATCTGGAACTGGAGCGACGGGTTCAAGCATGCGTGCGGGAGGGGATCGCCCGCGGAATCATCTTGGCTGCCCACGACTGCAGCGAGGGAGGCTTGCTCATCGCGCTGGCTGAGTCCTGTATGGTCGGACGGGTTGGCGGTCGCTTCACGGCTGAGTCACTGATCGCGGTCAATGGGCGATTGGACCGGGCGCTCTTTGGAGAGAGTGCATCGCGCGTGATCGTTCAAGTTGCTGAGGGGGCCGAAGGAGCGCTGCTGGGGCTGGCACGAGCCCATGGGGTACCGACACAGGAATTGGGGCGGACGGGTGGAGACCGCTTCGTCGTTGCTGATCTGGTCGATCGCTCGCTCGCGGAGCTCATCGAGGTGTGGACGACCGGCCTGGTGAAATCGGCGTGAATACCGACCGCGACATGGTAGACTGGACTCGTGGCGAAAGGTGTCGCGAGTGAGGTGCTGCGTGGAAGAGCACAGTGGTCCACGCGAAGCGTGCGGTGTTTTCGGGGTTTTCGCTCCGGGAGCTGAAGCAGCCCGCTTGACCTTCTTCGGCCTCTATGCCTTGCAGCATCGCGGGCAGGAGAGCGCCGGTATCGCGACGAGCGACGGTCGCTCGCTCTTCCTGCACCGGCGCATGGGGCTGGTGAGCAGTGCCTTCACCGAAGAGGATTTGCGGCGTTTACCGGGGCATATCGCGATCGGTCATACGCGTTACTCCACGACGGGGAGCAGTGCTCCGATCAATGCTGGTCCGTTCCTCGTCGGTGTTGGTGAGCAGACCCTCGCTGTTTCTCACAATGGTAACCTGGTTAACGGCGACCAGTTGCGAGCTGAACTCTTGGCCGAAGGCATCGCGTTGGAGAGTACGACGGATACCGAGGCGCTTGCTTGGGCGATCGTCCGAGCACCAGGGCGGGATTGGGTCGAACGGATCCGGGCCGCGATGGAGAAAATGGTCGGCGCGTATAGCCTCGCGCTTCTCACGCGCGAGGCACTCATCGCGGTTCGCGATCCGCTGGGCATTCGGCCGCTTTGTCTCGGGCGACTGGATGGGGGGTGGGTAGTCGCCTCGGAGACGTGCGCCCTGGCGACGATCGGTGCTGAGTTCGTCCGCGAGATCGAGCCAGGTGAAATCGTCGTGATCGACGAGGCGGGGCTCCACGCGTATCCTGATCCGACAGTCGGCCCGGAGCAAGCGATGTGTGTCTTCGAGTTCATTTATTTCGCCCGACCGGACAGTGCCATCATGGGCCAGCGCTTGCACGTGGTGCGGCAGCGAATGGGCGCGGAGCTGTGGCGGGAGCATCCGGCTGATGCCGACCTCGTCGTCCCGTTGCCTGATTCGGCGGTTCCGGCGGCGATCGGGTATGCCTTGGCATCGGGGATCCCCTATGCCGAGGCACTGATCAAGAACCGGTACATCGGTCGTACGTTCATTCAACCTGACCAGCGTCTGCGTGAACAAGGGGTGAAACTCAAGTTCAATGCGTTGCCAGAAGTGCTCGAAGGGAAGCGTGTCGTTCTCGTCGATGATACGATCGTCCGCGGTACCACCAGTCGGCCGATCGTGGAACTGCTGCGGCAGAACGGGGCACGCGAGGTCCATATGCGGGTGCACTCACCGCCCATCCGTTGGCCGTGCTATCTGGGTGTCGACATGGCGACACGCGAGGAGCTGATCGCTGCGCATCTCTCGGTCGAGGAGATCGGGCGAGCGATCGGGGCAGACTCGATCGGGTATCTTTCGCTCGAGGGGCTGTTCCGAGCGGTCGGCTTGCCGCGGGAGCGGTTCTGTGCTGCTTGCCTCACTGGGCGCTATCCGGTTCCTGTCCCACCCGAACGGCTCTTGCGGCGTCGCGCGACGCCTGTGGAGCGTCATCCGACACCTGAGGAAGAAGAAGCAGCCACGGTCGCAGCTGTTGCCGCACGTCAGTGCTGACGAGTGGTCGGGCGAGGATCGGTCGAACACGCGGCTGGGAAGCGATACTGTGCTGAGCGCCGCGTGGAGTCATGTGTTCCTGATGACGCATCCTCTTGACCTAGTCGCTGGCCTTCCCTACACTCGGCGCGGTGGCCGGGTCGGGAATGAAACGAGGAATAGCCCGTGGCAGCGAAAGTCACTCCCTTGTACGAGCGCCATCGTTCGCTGGGAGCCCGCTTTATCGAGTTCGCTGGTTGGTTGATGCCCGTGCAGTACACCGGGATCGTCGCCGAACATTTGGCTGTCCGGAGTCGTGCCGGATTGTTCGATCTCGGCCATATGGGGCAAGTCGTTGTCCGGGGATCCGATGCGCAAGCTTTCCTGCAGTGGCTCACTCCCAATGATGTCGCGGCGCTTCGACCGGGGCGGGCTCACTATTCGATGCTGTTGTATCCGCACGGGGGTGTGGTCGACGACATCATGGTCTACCGTCGCCCCGATCGCGAGGAGTACCTCGTCGTCGTCAACGCGGCGAATACCGAAAAGGATGTAACTTGGCTGCTCGAGCATCGTGCGGAACGCGCGGTATGGCGAGTCGAGATCGAAGATGTGTCCGCCTCGACTGGTATGCTCGCCGTGCAGGGGCCGAGGTCGGAAACGATCCTGCAACGACTGACTCCGGCTGATCTGTCCTCCGTCCAGTCGTTCGACGCGATCGTCTCCACTGTTGCCGGCGTGCCGACCTTGATCGCTCGAACCGGTTACACCGGTGAAGACGGATTCGAGCTGTACTTTCCGATCGACCATGTCGGAGATTTGTGGGATCGCTTGTTGGAAGCTGGGGAACCGGACGGGATCGTACCGGTCGGATTAGGAGCGCGCGACACGCTCCGCCTGGAGGCCTGCTTACCGCTTTATGGGAATGAGCTCTCACCAGAGATCACGCCGCTGGAGGCTGGTTTGGGCTGGGTTGTCAAGTTCGACAAGGGGCCCTTCATCGGACGGGAGGCACTGGAGCGTCAGCGGCAGGAAGGGCCACCGCGGCGACTGGTGGGGTTCGAGTTGGTGGAACGCGGTGGCATTCCTCGTACCGGTTTCGAAGTACGGCAGGAGGGCGAGCGTGTCGGTTACGTAACCAGTGGGACGAACTCGCCAACGCTCGGGAAACCGATCGGGCTCGCGCTCGTCGACCGAAGGGCGGCCGGTATCGGCCGTGAGCTATCCGTGGTCATCCGAGGTAGGGACGTTCGAGCGGTACAGGTGCGAACGCCCTTCTACCGGCGTCCCAAGGGCTCGACGTCTGGTTCGTAGAAGGGTGAGGATGAGGGAAGGAGCGAGAGCGATGACCGAGGTGCGTGAGGGTTTGCGCTACACGCGGACTCACGAGTGGGTGCGTGTCGAGGGGGACGTTGCAGTCGTCGGCGTGACGGATTTTGCACAGTCCGAACTCGGGGACATCACCTACCTCGAGCTTCCGGAGCCGGGGACCGTGGTCAAGCAGGGTGAGTCGATGGGAGTCATCGAGTCGGTCAAGGCAGCATCCGACATCTATGCTCCGGTGTCCGGCGAGGTCGTCGAAGCGAACCGGTCGGTGGTGGACTCGCCGGAGTTAGTGAACAAGAGCCCCTACGATGAGGCCTGGCTGGTCAAGATAAGGTTGTCCGCCCCGGAGGAGCTGGAGCGGTTGATGGATGCCGCGGCCTATCGCCAGTTCTTGGCGGAAACTGCGGCGATGGCATAACTGCCGGGTAACTCGATTGGAGTGAGGGCCGATGGTCTTCTCGCCGCACACCGCTGACGATCGGGCGAGAATGCTGCAGGAGATCGGCGTCGAACGGCTCGAGGAGCTTTTCGCGGCGATCCCTGCTTCGTATCGCTTTCCCCAACTCGATTTACCTCCAGCCGTCTCGGAAGCGGAGATCTACCGGGAACTTCTCGAGTGGTCGATGCAAAATCGCTCGACTGCGACGACGGCGAGTTTTCTCGGTGCTGGATCGTACAACCACTATGTTCCAGCCGTCGTTCAGCAGATTCTCTGGAGAGGCGAATTCTATACCGCATACACGCCGTATCAACCTGAGGTATCACAGGGGACGCTCCAAGCTATCTACGAGTTCCAGTCGCTGATCTGTTTCCTCACAGGGATGGAAGTCAGCAATGCCTCCATGTACGACGGAGCTACGGCGCTCGCCGAGGGGGCACTCTTGTGCGTCTCGCCGCCACGCGGTCGAAACAAGATCGTCGTCGCGGGGACCGTCCATCCGCACTACCGGAGTGTCCTCCGTACCTACACGAGAGGGCTGCCGGTCTCCATTGCCGAGGTCCCAGTGCCGGAGACGCTTCGGCTGCAGCCAGATGATGTGGCGGAGTATCTCGATGACGCAACGGCTTGCCTCGTCGTGCAGTATCCGAACTTCTACGGTCGCATCGAGGATCTCGCTGGCTTCGCCGAACGTGCGCACGCGGTCGGTGCCAGACTGGTCGTTTCGACCTATCCGATCGCACTGGGTCTACTGCGCCCGCCTGGTGAGTTGGGAGCTGATGTCGTGACCGGTGAGGGACAATGCTTGGGAATCCCTCAATCGTTCGGTGGTCCAGCGTTGGGTATTTTGGCAACCCGGATGGAGCTCGTGCGCCATCTCCCGGGCCGGTTGATCGGTGCGACGGTCGATCGGGAAGGGAAGCGCGGATTCGTGATGGTGTTGCAGACGCGCGAGCAGCATATCCGACGCGAAAAGGCGACGTCGAATATCTGTACGAACCAGGGGCTCATGGCCTTGGCAGCAACCGTTTATCTCTCGACGCTTGGAAAACAGGGCCTGCGCAAAGTCGCGGAGCTTTGTTACCACAAGGCGCACTACCTGGCCGAGCGGATCGCCGTCCTTCCCGGTTGGTCCGTCACTGGAGATGGTCCCTTCTTCAACGAGTTCGCGGTGCGTTGCCCGCGCGATCCCCGCGAGATCAACGCGTTTCTCCTCGAGCGAGGAATCATCGGCGGGCTCGCGCTGGGTGACATGGTACCCGAGCAGCAGGATCTGATGCTGTTGTGTGCGACCGAACTGACGACGCGGGATCAGATCGATCGGCTCGTCGAGGCGCTCCGCGAGGCGACCGCCTGAGTCGGCAGAGACGAGATCGTTGGGGCACAATGGAACCCGAGCACTCGGTGCGAGGTGCTCGGGTTTTTGCGTAGGGGAGCGGGGAATGCCTTTACCGCAGGTGGCGATCGTCGGGCGCCCGAACGTCGGAAAGTCGACGTTGTTCAACCGGCTCCTTCGCCAGCGGCGGGCGATCGTCGAGGAGGTTCCCGGCACGACGCGCGATCGGATCTATGGGGTCGTCGAATGGAATGGCCTGCGCTTTGGCCTGTTCGATACCGGCGGTCTTCTAACTGCGGAGGAAATCGAGCGCTCCAGCGAACGCGAACTCGTCGAAGCGACGAAGGCACAGGCTGAACTGGCCATCCACGAGGCCGATCTCGTAATTTTCGTCGTCGATGCCTCCGCGGGACCGACTGCCGGTGACTGGGAGGTCGCCGATTTCCTGCGGCGAACCGATAAGCCGATTCTCCTGGTGGCGAACAAGGCGGATTCGCGAGAGCGCGAGCTCAATGCGCTGCAATTCTATGAGTTGGGGCTCGGTGACCCGATTCCCGTGTCGGCGCTCCACGGACGAGGTATCGCTGATCTGCTCGACGCGATCGCCGAACGTCTCCCGCGACGGGAGGAAGAAGGAGGCGCAGAGGCGGAGGCACCGAAGATCGCGATCGTGGGACGGCCCAACGTTGGAAAATCGGCTCTGCTCAATGCGATTCTCGGCCAGCCGCGTCAGATCGTCTCGCCTCTTCCTGGCACGACGCGCGATGCGGTGGATACCGAGTTGGTATGGAAAGGACAGCCGATCGTCCTCATCGACACGGCGGGTATCCGGCGTCCTGGTCGGATCGAACGAGGCATCGAGCGTTACAGCATCCTGCGAGCAGAACGGGCAATCGAGCGGTCAGACGTGGCGATCCTGGTGGTCGACGCGACGGAGCCCTTCACGCATCAAGACCAAGCGGTAGCTGGTAAGGTGCTTGATGCCAAGAAGGGAATCGTGGTCGCCATCAACAAGTGGGATCTTTTCGAGCACATGGAAGGGGAGGGAGCCCGCGACGCGTTCGAGGAGGATGCGCGAGCAACGTTTCACTTCATGCCTTGGGCTCCGCTCGTCTTCGTTTCGGCATTGACCGGTAAGAACGTCGAGCACGTCGTGGATCTGGCGCTGGTGGTCGTGGCCGAGCGGTCACGGCGTATACCGACAGCAGAATTGAACCAGCTTTTACGGGAGGCGATTGCCCATCATCCACCGCCGACACGACCTGGGAAGTGGGTCAAGTTTTATTATGTGACGCAGCCGGAAGTGAATCCGCCGACCTTCGTGTTCTTTTGCAATCGTCCGCAGCTCGTTCACTTTTCGTACAAGCGCTATCTCGAAAACCGAATCAGGGAGCGCTACGGTTTTCTCGGCACACCGATCGAGCTCGTCTTTCGGGAGCGCGAGCGTTCGGCACCTGCTTGGGAGCGTGGCAAAGCCGGTCGATCGTAGAGCAGCGAAAGGATCGCAGAGCCAGATGGACGAGCGGTTGTGGGAATGGGATTTCGAGATCGCCGAAGCGATCGCGTGCGAGGAGCGGCGACAAAGCCGGACGATCGAGCTGATCGCATCGGAGAACTTCACCAGTCCGGCGGTCCTCGCGGCGGTCGGTTCCGTGCTGACCAATAAATATGCGGAAGGATATCCAGGACGGCGCTATTATGGCGGATGCGAGTGTGTGGATCGTGTGGAGGAACTCGCGATCCAGCGCGCCAAGCAGTTGTTCGGTGCGCCACACGTCAATGTTCAGCCGCATTCGGGTGCACAGGCGAACATGGCAGCTTTCTTCGCCGTTCTACAGCCAGGTGACCGGATTCTCGGAATGAGCCTGCAGCATGGCGGTCATCTGACGCATGGCGCGAAGGTCAATCTGTCAGGCCGATGGTTCGAGGTCGCCTTTTATGGGGTCGATCCGGAGACCGAGCAGATCGATTATGACGCGGTGTGGCGGATCGCGCGCGAAGTGCGACCCAAGCTGATCATTTCCGGGGCGAGTGCGTATCCACGAGTGATCGACTTCGCACGGTTGCGCGAGATCGCTGACGACGTGGGAGCGATCCTGATGGCCGACATCGCGCACATCGCCGGTCTCGTAGCGGTCGGCTTGCACCCGTCTCCCATCGGTGTCGCGCAGCTCGTCACGACCACGACGCACAAGACGCTGCGGGGACCACGTGGGGGGATGATCATGTGCGATGCGGAATTCGCTGAGGCAGTCGACAAGGCGGTGTTCCCCGGGACACAGGGCGGGCCGCTCATGCATGTCATCGCGGGGAAAGCGGTCGCCTTCGGGGAGGCTTTGCGCCCGACGTTCCGCACCTACATCGAGCGCGTGCTGGAGAATGCCCAGGTGTTGGCGGAAACCTTGCAGGCGGAAGGGTTTCGCCTCGTTTCTGGAGGGACCGACAATCATCTCCTGCTGGTCGATCTTCGCTCGCACGGACTCACTGGTCGGAAGGCCGAACGCGTGCTCGACGAGGTGGGCATCACGGTCAACAAAAACACGATCCCGAACGATCCGAAACCGCCCACGCAAGCCAGTGGAATCAGGCTGGGGACGCCAGCGATGACGACGCGCGGTTTCGGTCCGGACGAGATGCGCCTGACTGCCCGATGGATCGCCGACGTGTTGCGCGCACCTGACGACGAATCAGTCAAGGCGCGAGTGCGGGCTGAAGTTGCCGAGCTGGTTTCCCGATTCCCGGTTCCCGGCGTTACGATAGGAGCACGAACTGGCGTCGATGATGGTACCGTTTGAGCGACGGGGCACTGGCGACGCCCATGACGATCGAGCGAGCGATCATCGCGATCATCACGATACTGGTCGCAGCCGTCGTCTGTGGAGCGACGATGCCACGCGTCATCCGGGTCGCCGAGCGTTTCGATCTCCTCGCCTACCCAACAGAGGCACGCTGGGTCCATCGCCGACCGGTTCCTCGCATCGGGGGCTTGGCGATCTTCTTGGGGTTTATAAGTGGATTAGCGGTTACCTTTGCACTCCCAGTGGATCGGTTTCCTCAGGAGATCGAACGAATTCTTCTTCTCGTGTTGGGGGCTACGATCATCCTGGGAGCGCACCTGTACGATGATCTGTTGGGTCTCTCCCCGCTGGCGAAACTGCTCTGGCAGGTCACCGGTGCTCTGATCGTTATCTTGCCCCGCTTGCGGGGGGCGGAGCATGGGCTGGTTATCGAGCAATTCAATAGTCCGTTCGGCGGTGTGGTCGTTTTGCCTCTGGCTCTCGCCGTGCCTTTCACGTTGTTTTGGATCGTCGGTATGATGAACACGGTCAATTTTTTGGACGGATTGGACGGACTCGCTGGCTCTGTCACACTGATCGCTGCTCTGGTGATGTTCGTCCACACGTTCTTCCGTCCCGCGGGTAATCCGCAATTCACGATCTCGCTCCTCGCGGCCGCGCTGGCGGGCAGTGTGATCGGTTTTCTCCGCTACAACTGGCATCCCGCGCGGATCATGATGGGTGATTCGGGGGCGATGCTGCTCGGGTATGTCTTGGCGGTCCTGAGCATCATCGGGGGAGCGAAGATCGCCACGGCGCTTCTGGTTTTGTGGGTTCCGATCCTGGATGTCGCGTGGCTGATCGTCTACCGCTTGTGGAATGGGCGCTCGCCGCTGGAGGCCGACCGGGGACACCTCCACCACCGGTTGCTCGACCTGGGCTGGTCGCAACGCCGTATCGCTCTCGCTTTCGTCACGATTTCCGGAGCGTTCGGAGTTCTGGCACTGGTGATGCCGGCACCCCACTACAAGTTCATTACGTTGGTGATCGGCGGACTCGTGGGGCTCGCCGTGCTTTCCTGGCTCGCACGCCTCGAGCCAACGCCCTATCGGGCGGAGCAACAGCAGGAGCCCAAGCCGTCGTCGCAGTGAAAGCCCTCGTGGAAGTCATCGCAGTGGAGAGAGGCGATGCCGCTCTATGAGTATCGTTGCCGACAGTGTCGACGTCGATTCACGAAACTGTTCCGGTCGATCGCCACAGCGGGTGATCCAGGTCCGTGCCCGCACTGCGGCGCGACGGAAGTCGATCGATTGTTCTCTCGTGTCGTAGTTCCGCGCCGCCGACCGGAGCATTCGGAGCCAGTGGATAGGCTCGAATGGAGCGACGAGGAGCCGGAGGCAAGCGAACTCCCCACCAGCTGGGAGGATGACGAAGGCGGTGAGATGCCGGAATTGCCGGATACGGACGATCCCCGTGAACTCGCACGCTGGACGCGGGAGTTGAGCGCGCTCGCGGGCGAACCTCTGGACCCCGCTCTGGAGCGTGCGCTGCGCGATCTCGAGCGTGGAGAAGATCCGGACCGCGTGCTGGAGCGCCTCGATGAAGAGACGCTTCTCGCGGATACCGCTGAGGAAGATGGAAGCAGTGCTACGGAAGAAGTCGATTAGCGATTCCGCCACCATTGCCACGCCAGTAACAAACTTGCGCCGACAATGCTGATAAGACCGAAGAAGAGTAGGGGGCCGATCCAGCGGACGAGCCACTCGGGATGCCAAACGTTCAGCAAGAGACTGAAACTGATCGCTGCTGCCGCGAGCAAGATGGCGACGATAAGCCGGTTGACCATCGTACTCAAGCGCTGCGTCGCGTCCGGCAGCTCAGCGAGGTGCATGGTCACTTCGAGTTCGGCTTGCTCGAGCCGGCGAAGAAGGCGATCGATCCGGCGCGGAAATCCAACGGCTTGGCGCGCACCATCCTCGAGCATGCGGGCCACCTGGGGTAGCCACGACTCGGGGTAGTAGCGCTGCATGAGCAAGCGGCGCACGTACGGCTCCGCGACAAGAAATGGCTGAAAAGACGGATCCAACCGCTGTCCGACTCCCTCATGCATCGAGAGCGTTTTGACGAGAAGGCTCAGTTCGGGGGGAAGCGTCAAACGCCAGCGGCGCATCAAGCGAGAGAGATCGGCGATAACTTCGCTGAAGCGATACTCACCGAGCGAAAGACCGAAGTATCGTTCGGAGAGATGCTGGAGCTCGCGGCGCAGGGCTGGTCGATCAGCCTCGTGCCGCACGATTCCGAGTCGGCTGAGGCTATCGATAAGCGCATCGAAGTCGTTACGGATGAAAGCCAGCAGCGCATCGACGAGTTCGGCGCGCACGAAGGGATCGACTCGACCGACCATTCCGAAGTCGTAGACGACGAGCCGACCGTCGGGGAGAACGGCGAAGTTCCCGGGATGAGGGTCGGCGTGAAAGAAACCATGCACGAGGACACAGTCGAGGACGAAACGAGCCGCTCGCAGCGCGAGCGCGTGGCGGTCGATGCGAGCGCGGTCGAGTTCCTCGATGCGATCGATAGGGATACCATCGATTCGGCGCAGCGTGAGAACCGTCTCGGTGGTTCGGTGCCAAAAAACGCGGGGAATGACGATATCTGGCCGATCAACGAGCAGGGTGCGGAAGCGATCGGCGTTGCGTCCTTCCCGGCGGTAGTCGAGTTCGCTGCGGATCGTCCACGCGAACTCGTCGAGGAGACCAACGAGATCGTAGTCGCGGGCGAGTGGACTGTGCCGACTGGCGAACTCGGCAATCTCGCGGAGCAGCGCTAAGTCTTCCTCGATGATCTCGGCGATGCCCGGTTTGCGGACTTTGACGATGACGCTCGTCCCGGTCGGTAAGGTCGCTGCGTGGACTTGACCGATGGAGGCCGAGGCGAGAGGGCTCGGATCAAAGGTGGCGAAGAGTTCGTCGAGTGGACGTCCGAAACTTCGCTCGATCTCCGCGATGATCTGTTCGACCGGGATGGCGGGAACACGATCGCGGAGCAGGGCAAGTTCAGCGATGTAGTCCGGCGGCAAGAGATCGTCGCGGGTCGACAAGATTTGCCCGAGCTTGATGAAGGTTGGCCCGAGTTCCTCGAGGGCGAGGCGGAGACGGACTGGAGGGGGGATTTCTGGTCCTCTCTGGGCGCGGCGGAAGCGGGCAGGTATGGGAGCTCCGAGGTGATCGAGCAGCCACCCGAGTCCATGCTTGGAGAAGACCCCTGCGATCTCGAGTACTCGCCGGCGATGGGCGAACATTCGACGCGGAAAGAGCAATCGTGGTGTCACCACTCTACGATGTACCTCCTCGGAACGCCTCCGGGTACGGCATCTTCTCGGCAGTATAATCGCGGATCGGAAAAGCACTCGGGAGGCGAACGATGGTGTATTCGATGCGGCGCGTGGAGCGCTGGGCACGCGATCCCGGGTTGACGGTACGCATGATGGTCGTGCTAGCCGGCTTGGCCTTGCTCTATCTGTTCTTTCTTACTGCGCTGATTTGGAGCGGCGTGGATACGGCAACGGTGTTCGTCATCGCCGTGCTCCTGGCGCTGTTCCAGGTCGTTTTCTCTGATCGATTGGCGTTGGCGAGCGTGGGAGCGAGAATACTGAAGCCGGGCGAGATGCCGCGACTGCAAGAGATGGTCGAGCGGGTGGCGGCACTCGCTGGGGTACCGCGCGTACGGGTCGGCATCATCGAGACACCGGTGCCGAACGCGTTCGCAATCGGCAAGCGACTCTCCTCGTCGACGGTAGTCGTGACTCGCGGACTCCTCGAACTCTTGAACGAGGAGGAACTCGAGGCCGTCATCGCGCACGAGATCGCGCATGTCCGCAACCGTGACGTGCTCGTCATGACTATCGCTGGGTTTTTCGTCGTTGTGGCTCAACTCGTCTTTCGGTTCTTCCTGTGGGGCGCGGGCGGGGGCTCGGATCGAAGGCGGGGCAACGCGATCGTGCTGGCTTTCGTCGTCTCGCTGCTGGTCTGGATCATCGGGCAGTTGCTGCTTTTGGCGCTCTCGCGTTACCGCGAGTTCGTGGCTGACCGGATGGCTGGGATCGTGACAGGGCGTCCGCTGGCGCTTGCCTCTGCTTTGTGGAAGATCGATGGCCGGGTCAAGCGAATTCCGCGTCGTGATTTGCGGGAAGTGGAGGAGCTGGCTGCGTTCTTCATCATCCCGCCGATCAGTCGAGGAAGCCTGGCATCGCTCTTGTCGACGCATCCGCCGGTGGAGGAGCGTGTTCGCCGCTTGGAGCAGCTGCAGCGGCAACTCGAGGGGGTGCGGTGAGACGATTCCTCGATATCTTGCTAGGGCGGGCAGCGCGACCGGCACCGGCGAAGTTGGAGGGGCTGTTAGCCATCGCGAGCGCTGCGGTCACCATGGAGGCGCAGCTCGGTTTCCGGCCATACCGGACGGCTGGCATGGTCTTCAAGCCGATCGAGTCGGTGTACTTCGAACGAGCGCAGGAGGAATTGGAGGGGCTCCTGCGGATCGCTGTGCAGGAAACGCAAAGTCGATTCCGGTTCTCGACCGATTCCTATCGCTACCGCTGGGTCATTCTCGACGATGCCGACTTCGAGGATCTCGTCGCCACGATCCAGGCGGCAAGCCAGATTTTGACAGAGCATGGCTTCGGGGAGCAGCTCTTGGCAGCGGTTTTCCGCTTCGATGACCAGCAGGGGCAGCCTTTTTACTGGATCTATCAGTATAAGCTCGGAGCCTTTACGCCGTTTGCACCGCGGAAAGGTCGGCAGCGTGACGAAGCGCTCGAGCTTCGTCTCGCTGCTGTCCTCGAGCGCGAGTTGCCGATCGAACGCAAACCGGAACTCTGGTATGCCTTATGGGATATTCCGTTTTCGGTCACCCAGGAATGAGCCCATCGCCGACGAAGAGTCGGCGCGCCTCCTCGATTGTCGTGTCCGGTGGTGGCAGAATGACGTCGGACTCGACGAACTCGTCCGGGGAGACAGGAATCCCGTGCCGCCTGACCTGATCGAGGAGTTCGGCGAGCAGGGTGCGAAAGCGCTCCTCGTCTCCAGCAGCGACCGCTTCCACGATCGCGTTGTCCAGTGCGTTCAATCGGTCAAAGAGGCTACTTTCGATCCGATACTGGCCCTCGGTGAGGATACGAACGATCACGGCTGTCCTCCCTCTGGAAGCGATTTGGGGCGTTCTCCCTGCCCCAATTGCTGACGGAGTGCAGCGAGTTCCGCTTCCACCGACGACGAGACGGAGATGCGAGCCAGTTCGCGTTCGACTACGTCTTGGCGTGAACCGGTGAGGTCCTCCAGTGCACCCGAGGCGAGCAATTCGTCGATCGCTGAGGCACGGGCTTGCAATTGCTCGGTCTTTTGTTCCGCGCGTTCCAGCGCGAGTCCGACATCAGCCATTTCTTCCGAGATACCGGTGACCGCCTCGTTGATCCTGACCTGGGCTTCTGCAGCGGAGTACTGCGCTTTGATGACCTCCTTCCGGGTACGGAAGGCCTCCACCTTGGCGCGGAGACGCATTTCGGCTTGCTCGAGTTTGGCCTGTTCTTGTTCGAGTGTCTGAATCTGGCGATCCAAATCCGCGATCTGTTGCTGAGCGATCGCCTTCCGTTCGAGAGCCAGGCGTGCGAGATCTTCCCGCCCGACACTCAGGGCTTGGCGGGCTTGCTCCGTCAGTCGATCCAGCGAATCTTGCAGCTTGGCGCGCTGGAGCTCCAAACGTCGGCGAGAGGTGGTCACGTCGACGATGCCACGGCGAACCTGCTGAAGCAGTTCGAGTTGCCGTTCGTACGCGTAATCGAGCGTTTCCCGTGGATCTTCGGCACGATCGAGCAGACGACTCAGTTTCACTTTGACGAAGGTCGTCATGCGGGAGATGAGGCCCATCGCCGTCTCCTTTCCACCGTGCGTACCTGGTGCTAGTATAGGCGTTGGTCGGGAATGCAGCCAGAAATGCGTCACCGCGGCTGGAGGGAAGGGTTGCATGGAGTTTACGGGGCTATTGTTTTGGCTTTTGTTCCTCTTTTCGATCTTGTCGCCGGTTCTGCAGCGCCGCTTTTTGGAAATGAATCGGTTGCGGTTGATCCATCAGTTGGAGCAGCGGCGGGGTAGCCGGGTGATCACGCTGATTCACCGGCAAGAGGCGGTCTCATTTCTCGGCATTCCGCTGGCGCGCTACATCGATATCGACGATGCTGAAGCGGTACTGCGGGCTATTCGGTTGACACCAGACGAGATGCCGATCGATTTCATCGTCCACACGCCGGGTGGATTGGTTTTAGCCGCGGAGCAGATCGCCTCAGCACTGGTCCGTCATCGCGGCAAGGTCACTGTTTTCGTTCCTCACTACGCCATGTCAGGTGGAACGCTGATCGCCCTCGCAGCGGACGAGATCGTGATGGATGAAAATGCTGTGCTGGGACCGGTCGATCCGCAGATCGGCCAGTTTCCGGCTGCTTCAGTGCTGCGTGTCGTACGGGAGAAGCCGGTCGCAGAGATCGACGATCAAACCTTGATTCTCGCTGACATCGGCGAGAAAGCGATGCGGCAAGTGAATGCGACGGTTCGTCACATTCTCATAGCGAACGGACGCTCAGAAGAGGAGGCCCAGCGGATCGCTGATGTTCTGACGTGTGGTCAGTGGACCCATGACTACCCGATCGACGTCGAAGAAGCACGGCAGCTCGGATTACCGGTAACGGTAGGTGTGCCGGACGAGGTGTACCAGCTCATGGAGCTCTACCCGCAAGCGATGCAACGACGTCCCTCGGTCCAGTACATCCCTGTCCCCTACGAGACGCCGCGGCCGCGGGATAATCAGCAGCGGCGCTAGCGCACCGAGAGCGTCCTTCGGCTTTTTGGACGGTAAGGCGAGGCGCGTCGGGGCAAACCGGCTCTCCGCTGATCGGTGGCCGGGGGATCATGGCGGGTAGGCACGAGCGCGGAAAACGTGCTATACTCTGTTACCGGAAACGGATCGGGGTGTGGCGCAGTTGGTAGCGCGCGGCGTTTGGGACGCTGAGGTCGGAGGTTCGAGTCCTCTCACCCCGACCGTGCGGGAGTAACTCAGTTGGTAGAGTGCCGGCCTTCCAAGCCGGTTGTCGCGGGTTCGAATCCCGTCTCCCGCTCCGGTCTCTTCGATACGAGCCGAGGTGAACAAAGCTGAGAGCCAAGTGGGAGTAGGGTACGTTGCCCTACTCCTTGTTGTCTCGTTGCGCGTCGCGAGGCGCGTTCTTGGCGTGCATGTTGTTCGTAACGGGGAGGTTGCCAGGAAGCGATGCGCCTCAGCGTCCCGCCACGGGCGTGTTCGATTGCGAAACGATGGACGGAAACGGGCCAACCGTCTCGTTTCGAGCGACCTCAGGTTGAAAAAAGAAGAGCCTCGCGCTTGTGAGAGCTACTCATCGATCCTTCATCGGCTTTTCCCTCGATCCCATGACGAGCGAGAGCATCGGTGGGAGATGCTCACCGACTGGTGGAGTGCGAGGGCTGAGGTCTGCACCTCGTTCTTGAGCTCCCAGTGCAAACCTGCCTCGCACGAAGACGACCGTGGAGGGGATTGCCTCCTGAACCCATTCAGGCGATACTGGCCTCGAACGCGGGAAGGAGCGGAAAAGATGCGTGCGCGGGCTGCCGTTTTGGCGGAGGTCAAAAAGCCGCTGGAGATCTGGGAACTCGAGGTCGACGCACCCAAGGAAGGCGAGGTGTTGGTCCGAGTCGTGGCGGCCGGGGTGTGTCACAGTGATTTGCACTATATCCAAGGGGATCTGGAGACGCCACTCCCGGCAGTGCCCGGTCATGAGGGTGCGGGAGTCGTGGAGGCGGTTGGGCCGGGTGTGACGCGTTTTCGACCCGGGGATCCTGTGTTGTTCGTCTTCCGTGCGTTCTGCGGGCAGTGTTTTTACTGTCTCAATGGGCGTCCAGCTCTCTGCGATTTCAGTAATCCGATCCGGCGAACCGGACGGATGTTCGATGGCACGACGCGTTTTCACCGGAACGGCGCAGATGTGCACCATGTTCTCGGCGTCTCTTGTTTTGCCGAGTACACGGTCGTTCCAGAGCAGGGCCTTTTGCCCCTTCCACCGGACATTCCGTTGGATCGCGCAGCTTTGGTAGGTTGTGGCGTGACGACTGGTGTCGGGGCGGTACTCTTCGCTGCGGGTGTGCGGGCGGGTGAGAGCGTTCTGGTGATCGGTTGCGGTGGTGTCGGACTCAACGTGGTACAAGGTGCTGCCCTGGTCGGCGCGGGTCCGGTGATTGCCGCTGATGTCGTTCCGCAAAAGTTAGAATGGGCGCGTCAACTTGGGGCCACTCATACCATCGATCCGCGGGAACAGGACGTGGTCGAGGTAGTTCGGGAACTCACTGGTGGTCGCGGCGCGGACTATACCTTCGAGGTGATCGGTCGTGCGGACACGATCCAGCAGGCCTATGCGGCAACGCGAAAGGGAGGCACTACGGTCATCGTGGGGCTCACACCGATGGGAACGACTGTGCCGCTCGACCCGTTGGATCTTTTGCGGACGGAGAAGACGATCAAGGCCACGCTCTATGGGAGCGCGAACTTACCGCGAGACATCCCCCGACTTCTCGAGCTGTATCGGCTCGGCCGTCTCCGGCTGGACGAACTGATTTCCCGGCGACTTCGCCTGGAGGAGATCAACGAGGGATTCGAAGCGATGCTCGCCGGCAGCGTCGCGCGGAGCATCGTCATGTTCGAGCACTGAATCAGGTGCTGTCCGCTCGTGGCAGGAGACGTGCAAAACGTCGTTTGCCGACTTGGAGCACGACTGGCTCGTGGAGTTCCAACATTTCCTCTGGGTCGTCGAGACGCTGTCCGTCCAAACGCACCCCGCCCTGCTGAACGAGTCGCCGTGCCTCGTTGTTACTGCGGGCGAACCCCGCGAGCACGACATAATCGAGAACGCGTGCGCGCGTCGGCACGCTGACCTCGGGAATCTGCTCGGGGATTTCGCGGAGCCGGTGTACTCGGTGGAAGTGATCGCGCGCTCGTTCTGCTGCGTCGGGCGAGTGCAAGTCACTGACGATGACGAGCGCGAGACGCTCCTTCGCGTCGCGCGGATTGAGCCGTCCCGCACTCATTTCCAGGAGCATGCGGTCGATCTCTTCGTCTGGTATATCGGTCAGGAGTCGAAAGTAATCGCCTAAAACATGATCGGGGATCGACATGATCTTGCCGAACATCTCCTCTGGTGGATCATTGACCGCGATGTAATTGCCATAACTCTTGCTCATCTTCAGGTGACCATCAGTACCGACGAGGAGCGGTACCGTGAGGATGTCCTGCGGTTCCAATCCGTATTCGCGCATGATATCCCGGCCGACGAGGAGATTGAAGAGCTGGTCGGTGCCGCCGATTTCGACGTCGGCCTGGATTGCTACCGAATCGTAGGCTTGCAAGAGTGGATAGAGTAGCTCCGTGATGGAGATGGGTGACCCCTCCTGGTAGCGCTTCGCGAAATCCTCGCGCGTGAGTAGTTTGGCCACGGTGTACTTACTGGCGAGGCGAATGACATCCTCCAGCGTGAAATTGCCGAACCATGTGCTTTGCCAAACGATCTCGGCCCTCGTCACATCGACAACCTTGAAGAATTGCTCGAGATACGTTTCCGCGTTGGCTCGTACTTCTTCTGCGGTGAGCATCGGCCGCTGGGACGAGCGCCCGGAGGGATCGCCGATTCGGGCAGTCCAGTCACCGATGATGACGACGACTTGATGACCTAATGCTTGGAACTGCCGTAGTTTGCGAAAACAGACGTAGTGACCGAGGTGGATGTCCGGTCGGGTCGGATCGACCCCTAGCTTGACGCGCATCGGCTGGTCTCCGAGCAGCCGAGCACGCAAGTGCTCGCGGACGACGACATCGACCGTGCCGCGCGAGAGGAGCAGATCGACGAACGCTTCTCGCTCATGAACCGGGATCATCGATCACCTCGACTCCTTCCGGTGCCGCGTGGAGCGCTTGCACGAGCGGTGGTGGCCATTCGGCCATCGCTGTCTGAAGCACAGCGCGCCCATTCCGTTCGTCTTCACGCATCTGTTCGATCAATGCATCTGCATCCGGAAATGCACGGTCTGGTCGGAGCCGTTCGATGAAATACACCGTGATCGTCTCGCCTCGCAAAGTCGGATACGTCTGGTCGATCAGGTAAGCCTCGACAGCGTGACCCGCGCCGGGAAAGGTCGGACGGCTGCCGATATAGGCGAGCGCTGGATGCCAGCTACCCGAAAGATGAGCGATCGCGGCGTAGATGCCGTCGCCTGGGAGCATGAGTCGATCGGCGACAGCGATATTTGCCGTGGGAAAACCTAACTGGGATCCTCTCCCCGTGCCAGCCACGACCGTCCCGGTGAGCGCGTACGGCCGACCGAGAAGCGTCCCGGCCTCGCGCACCGCACCGGCGGCGATCAGCTGGCGAATTCTCGTCGACGAAATCGTCTCGCTGAGTTCGCTCAGGCGAGGGAGCACCACGACTTCGAATCCATGATTTCGTCCGAGTTCGCGCAAGAGAGCCGGGTCTCCCGTTCGACCACGCCCGAAATGGAAGTCCTCTCCAACGACGATCGTGGTCAAGTGCGTCGACCGCACGAGAAGCTCGACGAATGCTTCTGGGGATAGTGCAGCAAAAGAGCGGTCGAACTGCACGAGAAGCACGCGATCGATACCAGCGGCGAGGATGAGGCGAAGACGCTGCTCCGTGAGGGAAAGGCGTTGCGGTGCCCGTTCGGGTGCCAGAACTTCGAGAGGTAGAGGGTCGAAGGTAATCGCCAGGCTCGGTAGCCCGCGCATCGCCGCGCGTTCGTGAACGGTTCTGAGGAGGTATTGGTGACCACGGTGGACACCATCGAAGTTGCCGATCGTCACGACATGTGACTCGGTCGGAATGTCATTCCAGGAGTGAACGATCCTCATTGGGCGTCTAGCCTCTCCGTCCAGCCCCCTCGCGATGCACGAGGACCGGCTGCCAATATCGCTTTTGTGGGTCGAAGTGGGCGAGTCCGATCCAGTTCCCATCTTGCGCGTAGGCACGAGCAGTAGTGCCAGGTGAGCTGCTCGCTGAACAGCGCACCGGCGCGCCATGATACCATGCTCGAAGTTCCCGTTCGGGAACCAAAAGAACTGGGAGTTCCGCTACGAACTCATCCGGGTGACGGGCGATCAATGGCCAGGACGATGGTGTGAGCAACTGATGCAACTCGTCGATCGACCAGGCGGAAGCGAGCGAGAATCGGCCCACGCGCGTGCGCACGAGACCGTGCAAGTAAGCACCAGTGCCTAGGCGGGCACCGAGGTCGCGGGCAAAGGAACGAACATAGAATCCCTTCCCACAGTCGATCGAGACGATGAGATCCGGATAGGAATACTGCAGGAGGCGTAGGCTGTTGACTCGCACCAAGCGTCGTTCCAGAGGCACTGGCTTGCCAGCCCGAGCACGTCGGTAGGCTGCGACGCCGCCAACTTTCAGTGCGGAATAGATCGGCGGCTGTTGCTCGTACTCGCCGAGGAACTCGGCGAGTGCCGACTCGATGTCTCGGAGCGAGGGTGGGTGCAGGGATAGTGGTGAGGCTGTCAGCGGTTCACCTTCGAGATCATCGCTCGTGGTGCTCGTGCCGAGGACGATGTGTGCGACATAGCTTTTGTCCGCATCGGTCGCGTGCCGAACGAGGCGCGTGGCGATACCGACAGCGATGACGAGCAATCCTTCGGCGGCCGGGTCGAGCGTGCCGCCGTGACCGACCGTTTGCGTGCGGAGGCGCGTGCGGACCCACTGCACCACGTCGTGGGATGTCCAACCGCGTGGCTTGTCCACTAGAAGTATGCCGTGCACTGTCGCTCACCCCGACGGAAGCTCGATGCTGAGCAATGCGCTCACCTGTGCTGCGAGGTCGTCGAGAAACGATCGTCGAGCGGCTTCGCCCGGGGGAAGGCGGCACCCCGCTGCACGTGGGTGCCCCCCGCCCCCATAGCGCTGGCAGAGGCGAGCGACATCCACCGAACCATCAGCCGAGCGCAAGCTGACACGCCATCCCTCGCTCTGTTCGTAAAACAGCAGTGCTACTGATGTGCCATCCGTCCCGACGAGAAAATTGACGATCCCTTCGCCTTCGACGGGACTCGCTCCTGCCTCCTGAAGCATATGGTGGGTGATCTCGGTCCAGATCAACGGCGGCTCGTACTGGACGCGGCTCAGCGCAGCACCCCAGAGCCGAATGGTCGACAATGGCTTTCTGCGGAAGAGATGGGTGATGATGTCTTCTTGCCGCGCACCAGCCTCGAGCAAGCGAGCGGCAAGCTGGAAAACGCGAGCGGACGTACTCGTGGTCTGGAAGCTGAGTGTGTCGCCGTAGAGTCCTGTAAGGAGGCAGGTGGCGACATCAGGAGTGATCGGTTGTTCAAGTTCCTCCAGCCAATGAGCGAGCACCTCGGTCGTCGCTGCGGAGGAGGGATCGACGAGGTCGACCGAGCCGTACCGAGTATTGGTCACGTGATGGTCGATGTTGACGATCGGAATGTGTCCGTCGAACCACGTCGGGTGGAGACGAAACAGGGGGCCGAGTCGAGCTGGGTCGGCGCAATCGACGAGGGCGATGCAATCAGGTGGATCGGTCACGCTCGTAGGGTCACGGAGAAGGTGTTCTGCTCCCGGCAAGAACTCGAGGTTCGGTGGAACGAGGCCGTCGCCGGTGAGGCAGATAGCCGACTCGACGAGTTCAGCGAGGACGAGCCGGAGCGCCAGAACGGAGGCCACTGCGTCGGCGTCCGGATTGGCATGCGTGGCGATGAGCAACGTGCGCGAACCAGCGAGGAGCTCCCAGGCCATCCGGCCGTCGCTCGTTCGAGTGGGAGGTGTTTCATTCACTCTCCGGTGTACTTTCGACTGCAGACTCATCCTTTTGCCGCTCCTGCTGGATCTGTCTCAGCAAGCGGGCGACTTGCTCGGCGTGCTCGAGCGATCGATCGAGTTTGAAATGAAGTTGGGGAATATGCCGAGTATGGAGATGCGGTGCGATGAGGCGACGAATGAAGCCGGCGGCTCCTTGAAGGGCTTCCAGAGCCGCCTCCTGCTCCTCATGGCTCCCATAGATGGAGACGAACACCTTCGCATGGCGAAGGTCCGGGCTCATCTCGACGCGGGTCACGCTCACGAAGCCGAGCCGTGGGTCACGCAGCTCGCGTTGAATGATCGCAGCGATCTCGTCTCGCAAGAACTCGGCCAGTCGAGCTTGTCGATAGCTGGGCATCGTCGGCTCCCCTCGCGCGGCGAGCCGCGCGGGCAGACGCTCACTGCCCGCGCGGAACACGTTCGATGTGATAGAACTCGATTTGGTCCCCGACGCGCAGATCATTGAAGTTTTCGATGGTCAAGCCGCACTCGTAGCCAGCAGCGACTTCCCGCACATCTTCCTTGAAACGGCGCAAGGATGCGACGGTGCCGTCGTGAATGACCTTACCGTCGCGAATCACGCGAACTCGTGCGTTCCGCAGCGCCTTCCCATTCAGGACGTAGAGACCGGCTGCGACGGTTCGATTGGGCAGGCGGAAAATCTCGCGTACCTCGGCGACGCCGTCGATAACCTCACGCGTCTCCGGTGCCAGAAGTCCGGTCACCGCGGCTCGGACCTCGTCCAAGAGTTGGTAGATCACGTTGTAGTACCGGATGTCGACGCCAGTGGACTCAGCGGCGCGGCGAGCTGCGACATCAGGTCGAACGTTGAAGCCGAGGACGATCGCGCCGGTCGTGGCAGCCAGCATGACGTCCGACTCGGAGATGGCGCCGGTCGCAGCGTGAACGACCGTGATCCCGACTCCCTCGAGTTCGTCGTTGAGCTTGGCCAGTGCGTTCTGGATGGCCTCCAGACTTCCTTGCACGTCGGCCTTCAGGATGAGACGGAGTTCTCGTGTCTGACCAGTTTCTAGTCCCTTGTGGAACTCGTCGAGCTTGACAACCCGCGCCTCGGCAGCTTCAGCGCGGCGCTTGAGTGCGCGCTGTGTAGCGATCTCCTTCGCGGTCCGTTCATCCTCGACGACTTGCAGATAATCTCCGGCCTCTGGCACATCTTCCAGACCCAGGATCTCGACCGGCATGGATGGCTCCGCGCGTCGCACTTTGCGCCCGCGATCATCGAACATCGCGCGGATCCGTCCCCAAGTGGCACCAGCGACAACGACATCGTTGAGCTTCAGGGTCCCTGTTTGAACGAGGACGGTCGCGATAGGCCCCCGTCTCTGATCGACCTTCGCTTCGATGATGACCCCGATCGCGGGCCGATTCGGGTTGGCCTTGAGTTCGTGCATATCGGCGACCAGCAGGATCATTTCCAAAAGATCTTCGATCCCGAGGCGCTGCTTCGCAGAGACCTCGACGACCGGCACGTCACCGCCGTACTCCTCCACGATGACACCGATCTCAGCGAGCTGCTGCTTGACACGAGCCGGATTTGCGGTCGGAAGATCGATCTTGTTGATGGCGACGATGATGGGTACGTTGGCGGCACGAGCGTGAGCGACAGCTTCGCGGGTCTGGGGCATGACGCCATCGTCGGCGGCAACTACTAGGACGGCAATGTCGGTGACTTGCGCCCCGCGAGCGCGCATGGCGGTGAAGGCTTCGTGGCCGGGGGTATCGAGAAAGGTTATCTTCCGGCCCTGGACCTCGACTTGATACGCGCCGATGTGCTGGGTGATACCGCCGGCTTCACCCTCTGCCACGTTGGTGTGCCGGATCGCATCGAGGAGCTTGGTCTTCCCGTGATCGACGTGTCCCATGATCGTCACCACGGGTGGTCGGGGGACGGCACCAGGCTCCTGGGCACTGGCTCGCACGATTTCGGCCAGGCTCTTTTCCTGGTGGACCACTTCAGGAGTGCGCTCGACGAGTTCGACTCCGAAGTCGGCGGCGACTTTGGCTGCAGTCTCGAAATCGATTTGCTGATTGATGTTGGCCATCACACCCCGGCGGATCAAGGCCTTGATGAGCTCGACCGCACTGACGCCGATGGCCTCGGCCAACTCACCTACCGTCATGACGCTTCCCACCTCGATGGGGCCGCGGACGACACTCGAAGTAGGCGAGCTCCGTTGTGCGGTCATCGTCGACCGATCGTTTCGTACCGGTGCGTGCTTTTTCGCTTTGGTGCTCATAGCTGGTCCTCCTGTTCGGGTGTTGTCTCAGGTGCGGGCGCGTCGTCTCGGCGGATGTGCAGATCGGCCCAACGAAGGAGTTCGTCCCGAAACTCCTGTGGGACGGATATGCGGAGAGCACGTTCGAGGACGTCGGTGGTTGCTGCTCGCTCCCAACAACTGAACCGTCGGCAAAGATACGCGCCGCGCCCGCTCCGCTTTCCGGTCGGATCGATGGCGAGCGTCCCTTCCGGGGTCCGCACGATACGAACAAATGTTCGCTTGAGGTCTCGAGCGCGGCAAGCGGCGCAGGTGCGGATAGGTAAATGCTTGAGCCGCGGACCGCCGCGCTTGCGCTGGTCGGGACGCTCGCTCATCGTCACGACCTCCTCGACGAGAAACGGGATCAAAGGACGTTCGCCGTTTCGTCATCGGTCAATGGTAGCTCACGACCGGTTTCGAAATCGTACCGAGCACGAAGTTCGCGATCGTAATAGACATTGACGACGCCGTTGACGATTTCCACGTCGACGCTCTTGAGCACGAGATCGCTGGGCAGCGGACCGAACTCGCGCTCCCGGATGCTGAACGTGCCGTCCGAGCGAACGAGGCGTGGCTGCCGACCGAGTGCCATGAGATCGGGCGGAAGTTCGGGCAAGCTCGTTGCCGTGCGAACGAGCAGTGCCTCTTCCCCCTTCAGTGACTCTGGATCCTTGATATCGATCCGCCAACCGGTCAGCTTGTACGCCAGCCGGGCGTTCTGACCGTCCTTTCCGATCGCCTGCGACATCTGCTCCGGCGGCACGACGACCCGAGCGACCTTCTCGTCCTCGTTGAGGATGACCGTGATCGGCTTGGCTGGGCTCAGGGCGTTGGCGATGAACGTGCGGATGTCCGATGACCACTCGATCACGTCGATCTTCTCACCCGAAAGCTCGGTGACGATGCTCTGGATCCGCACGCCGCGGACACCGACGCAGGCGCCGACCGGATCGACCTTGTCTTGCCGAGCGGCGACAGCGACTTTGGATCGCTGGCCCGGTTCACGGGCGATGGCCATGACTTCGACGGCACCGCTTGCAACCTCCGGTACCTCGAGCTCGAGGAGTCGCTTGATCAAGTTCGGGTGCGTGCGGGACACCAAAAGCTGCGGTCCCTTCGCGTCCTTGGTGACATCGACCAGGTACACCTTGAGCCGCTGTCCTGGGCGATACCGCTCACCGGGAATCTGCTCCCGTGCCGGAAGAATGGCCTCCGCCTTGCCGAAGCTCAGGATCACCGCGCGCGCATCGACGCGCTGCACCGTGCCAGTCAGGACTTCACCGACGCGATCGATGAATTCGTTATAGATCGTGTCGCGCTCGAAGTCCCGGATCCGCTGCAGGATCACCTGCTTGGCTGTCTGGGCCGCAATCCGGCCGAAGTTGGACGGCTGGCGCTCGATCCGGACGATATCCCCGACGATCGCACGGGGATCGATCTTGCGCGCCTCCTCGATGGAAATCTCGCTGAGCGGATCGTGCACCTTCTCGACGACTCGCTTGGGCGCGAAGATACGGATCTTTCCAGTGTTGACGTCGATTTCGATTTCGACTTCCTCGTCGGAGCCCGTCGTCTTCTTGTACACTGTCCGCAGTGCTTGCTGGACGGATTCCATGACTGCCTCGCGTGGAATTCCGCGCTCGGCAGCCACCTGTGCGATTGCGGTATAGAGATCGCTCTTCATCGTGATCGCCCCCCTTCATCACGCGCTCCGGATTCCGGCTGGTGGGCTGCCAGCCAGGGCAAAAATTAAAGTGGGCAATGCCCACTTGTCCGGGGCGCTCCGTTTACCGTATACAGTATACCAACTGCTCGGCGGTGGTGCAAGGGATGTGCACCCGAGCCTCACCAGCTGATCCGCGAAGCATGTGAAGGCTCGCAGCAGGCTCTACGCGTCGATGCCCAGTGAGCACCGGGGCGTTTGGGATCACGCTGACGGTGTTCGCCGCACGGCGCCTGAGGCTGCTGCTATACTGGCCCGGGGTTGCGGGACGGTGAACGGGGGACGGATGAAGCTCCGCACCTGGTTACGCCCGGGAATGTTCGTCAAGCGATGGATCCTGTTGCTCGCACTCGGTGTCGTGACGACGAGTCTCGGGCTCGCCATGGGCCTCGCCTGGATCTACCGCAACTACGACTTCCCCCAACGTGTGTCCGGTCTGGTGCAGGCAGTGACCTTGCAATTCATTCCCCATCCCTACCGGGAACTCTTGATGATCACGGTGGGGAGCGTGCTGATCGTGCTCGGTTTTTGGCAACTTTCGCGTTCACTGTTGGCCCCGTTTCTCGATCGGCGCGCCGACAAGCGAGGATTGGCCGAAATCATTCACGCTCATCGCTTCGGTCCGCAAGAACCGGAGTTCCACATCGTCGCGATCGGCGGGGGGACGGGACTCTCGACGTTGCTGCGCGGTCTCAAGGCGCACGATGTCGCGATTACGGCGATCGTGACGATGGGGGACGATGGTGGAAGCTCCGGTCGGCTACGGCAAGACTTCAATATTCCACCCCCAGGTGACATCCGCAACTGCTTGGTCGCACTGGCCGATGCAGAGCCGTTAATGAGCGAGCTCTTCCAGTTTCGCTTTCCTGAAGTGGGCTCGCCATTGGACGGACATAACTTTGGAAACCTTTTCATCGCCGCGATGACTCACGTGACCGGTAGCTTCGAGCGCGCCGTTGCTGAATCGTCGCGCGTCCTGGCGGTCCGTGGGCGAGTGATGCCGTCGACGCTGGAAAACATCACTGTCTGTGCTGAATTCGCGGATGGGCATGTCGTTCGCGGTGAGTCGGCGATCGGGCGCGAGCGTGGAAAGATTCAGCGCATCTTCCTCGATCCGGAGCGCCCGCAGGCTTACGAGCCAGCCCTCCTGGCTATTCTTTCAGCGGATCTGATCGTACTCGGACCGGGAAGCTTATTCACCTCGGTGATCCCGAATTTGCTCGTCGAGGGGATCGTGCAATCGATCCGGCTGTCGTCTGCGCTCAAGGTTTTTGTGTGCAACGTGACGACACAGCGGGGCGAGACGGATGGATTTTCGGCCGTCGATCACCTCCAGGCACTCGAACGGCATGCTGGTGGTCCCCTCGTGGATTGTCTGCTCGTGAACTCGAATCTGGAGCCGACTCGGCGACTCGTCGCGAGTGGCGTCTGTGGTGTTCGGCTCGATGGGTTGGACCAGCTCGCCGAGCGGATTCATGTCGTCCTCCAGGATGTGATCAACCCAGAGCAACCGTGGCGGCACGATCCTGCGAAGCTCGCGACTGCACTGCTCGCGTTGGCGCGTGCTGCGAAACGAGGATACGAGTGCGCAGGAGAGTATCGAGAGTGGGTTGGACCGGTCGGGAAAGAAGCTGGTCGAGTGCCCGTGGAGGCGATAGCGCAGAAGCGCGGCTGACCGTCGGACGACGATGAACCAGGAGGGTAGGGTTGTGGCAGTTCGTGTGGGCATCAACGGGTTTGGGCGAATCGGGCGACAGGTACTCAAGGCGATCCTGGAGGGCTACGACGACGAACTGGAGGTGGTTGCGGTCAATGACCTCACGACTCCCTCGACGCTCGCGCATCTCTTCGCGTGGGACTCGACGTACGGGCGCTGGGATGGCGAAGTGACCGCGACCGAGGATTCGATCGTGGTCGATGGTCGTGAGATCCGTGTCTACGCGGAACGGGAGCCGGGTAAGATTCCCTGGCGAGACCTCGAAGTCGAACTCGTGATCGAGTCGACGGGCTTGTTTACCGATGCAGCCAAAGCGCGAGCGCATCTGGAAGCGGGAGCGCAAAAGGTGATCATCACGGCTCCTGCCAAGGGTGAGGACATCACGATCGTGTTGGGTGTCAATGAGGATGCGTACGATCCGACTCGACATCACATCGTTTCCAACGCGTCCTGTACGACGAATTGCCTCGCACCGGTCGCGAAAGTTCTTCACGAGCACTTCGGCATCGTGCGCGGGCTCATGACGACGGTCCATGCGTATACCAACGATCAGCAGCTGCTCGATGCGCCGCACCGTGACCTGCGGCGTGCGCGTGCGGCAGCGATGAACATCGTGCCCACCACGACCGGTGCGGCGCGAGCGGTCGCGCTGGTGTTGCCCGAGTTGAAAGGAAAGTTCGACGGCTTTGCGATGCGCGTGCCCGTCGCGACCGTGTCGGTCATCGACTTCGTCGTAGAGCTTTCGCGTCAAACCACAACGGAGGAGATCAATGCGGCGTTCCGGGAGGCGGCGGAGAACGAACTGAACGGCATTCTCGGTTACACGGAAGAGCCGCTGGTCTCGAGCGATTTCCGTGGTGACTCGCGATCAGCGATCGTCGATGGTTTGAGCACCATGGTGCTCGATGGAACGCTGGCGAAAGTGGTTGCGTGGTACGACAACGAGTGGGGGTACTCCTGCCGCGTCGCCGATCTTGCCTATTACATGATGATCGGTTGTTTCCAGGAAGAGTGACGAGGCGACGCGGGGGTATAACGATGGCGAGGCGGTTGCGAACGGTACGCGACCTGGAGGTCGAGGAGCGCCGTGTCCTCGTTCGGGTCGATTACAACGTTCCGCTCGAGGGAGGACGCGTTGTCGACGATACCCGCATCCGGGCGACCTTGCCGACGTTGCAGTGGTTGCTCGAGCGGCGGGCGCGGATCATCCTCTGCTCTCATCTCGGACGACCGAAGGGACAGGTGCGCGAGGAGTTGCGACTCGCACCGGTGGCGGCGACGCTGAGCGGGCTTCTCGGGCAACCCGTACGCTGGGTGCGTGACATTGTCGGACCGGAAGCGCAGGAAATGGCCCGGCGCTTGCAACCAGGCGAAGTCGGCATGCTCGAAAACCTCCGCTTCGATCCGCGCGAGGAACGGAACGATACAGAATTCGCAGCAGCCTTAGCCGCTCTGGCCGATTGCTACGTCAACGATGCTTTCGGTGCAGCGCATCGCGCGCATGCCTCGGTCGTTGCGGTGGCTCGTTTGTTGCCGAGCGCGGCGGGGTTCCTCATGGAGCGGGAAGTCCAAGCGTTGGAGCGCGTGCTCCGCAGTGACGAGCGACCGTTCGTCCTCGTGCTCGGTGGAGCGAAGGTATCCGACAAGATCGGAGTGATCGAGAACTTACTGCCGCGTGCCGATGCGCTCCTGCTCGGTGGCGGCATGGCCAATACGTTTTTGCGGGCACAGGGGCTCGAGACAGGGCGCTCGCTGGTCGAGGAAGAAAAGGTGCCCGAGGCACAGCGCATTCTCGACATGGCGGCCGAGCGTGGTGTGCGACTCGAACTTCCGCGCGATGTGGTCGTCGCACCAACGATGAGCGCTGTCTCACAGCGCCGAATCGTACCCGTTACCGCGATCCCTCCTGATCAAGCGGTTTACGATATCGGACCCGAGACGGTGCGTGCGTACTCAGCGGTGATCGCTGATGCCCGCCTCTTGGTCTGGAATGGGCCGATGGGTGTGTATGAGGTTCCCGAGTTTCGCGAGGGGACAAAAGGGATCGCCGAAGCCGTTGCCGGGTGTTCCGGTTTTACGCTCGTTGGTGGGGGCGATTCCGTGGCTGCGCTTCAGGAGCTCGGTCTAGCCGAGCGCGTTGGGCATCTGTCCACCGGTGGAGGGGCAACACTCGAGTACTTGGAAGGTCGCGAACTTCCTGGAGTCGCGGTGCTCATGGAAGAAGCATGAGAGTGGGGGATGCGTAGACCGCTCATCGCCGGTAATTGGAAAATGCATACGACCTATGAGCAGGCGCTGGAGTTGGCCAGTGCGATCCAGTCGCATTGTGGAATGGCGAAGTATGTCGAGGTCGTTCTCATTCCACCGTTCCCCTGGATCGTGCCGTTGTCTCGGCAGCTTGACGGAAGTTTGATTTCGCTTGGCGCCCAAACCTGCAGTGCCTTCGACGAGGGCGCCTATACGGGGGAAGTGTCTGCCAAGATGGTGGCCCCGTTTTGTCGCTATGTGATCGTCGGTCACAGCGAGCGACGACGCCTGTTCGGTGAAACGGATGCGGTGGTCGCTGCCAAGCTCCGTGCCGTATTGCGGAACGGCCTCCGGCCGATCCTGTGCGTCGGGGAGACGCTCGAAGAACGGGAGTCGGGCTCGACGAGAGAAACGGTCCAGCGACAGATCGCAGCGGCATGCAGCGATCTCGAGAGTGAGCAGGTGGCGCGACTGGTCATCGCGTACGAGCCGGTATGGGCAATCGGGACGGGTCGTCCAGCTACCCCCGCGGATGCCGAGCTGGTCGCTTCGTGGATCCGTGCCTGGTTCAGGGAGCGATTCGGGCCGGAGATCAGCGAGGGACTCCGCATCCTCTACGGTGGAAGCGTCACAGCTGCGAATGTGGGTGGCTTTCTGGCGGTCGCCGATATAGATGGGGCGCTCGTCGGTGGGGCGAGTTTGGATGCCCGCGAGTTCTGTAGCATTGTGGAGGCGGGTGTGGGACGTGCCCAGTATGTTGGCGAAGGAGGCTAGCAGCCGTGGAGACCGCGTTCTACGTCGCGATCATTTTAGTTTCGCTCCTGTTGATGTCGGTGATTCTGCTGCAATCCAAGGCGTCCGGGTTCAGTGGTGCCTTCGGCGGAGATACGTCAGCGATCTATCGCACGCGGCGAGGACTGGAGAAGACGCTGTTCCAGTTGACAATCGGTGTTGCAGCCATTTTCGTCGTTCTCTCCCTCTTGGGACAGTGGCTGCTCTAGGCTGACTTCGACGAAGGGTCACCTGATTGACGACGGTACGGGGACGCGCGTCACTCCTGCGATCACGCCGGGTGCGCTGGTGGGCGCTTTGGCTGGCTAGCTCGTTGCTCGTTGTCCTGATCAGTGGAATCCTGGTTCTTTGGCGATTTCATGCACTCCCTCGCAGCGCTTCGAGCATGACACCGATCAGGAGTGAGTCGGTGCTCCCGAGCCCTTCGGCCGAGCCGGCGCGGGTCGTTGGCGGGACGTTCCGCGAGGGAATCATAGGGCAGATCGAGACGCTCAATCCGTTGCTCGCCGAGTCGACGGCGGAAGCAGCGGTGAGCGTGCTCGTGTTCGAGGGACTGGTCTGGGTGGACGGGAGCGGAGTGCCGCAGCCAGCGCTCGCGGAGCGTTGGACCGTGAGTGACGATGGATTGGAATACACCTTCGTTCTCCGGCCGGATGCCCAGTGGCATGACGGTGAACCCGTGACGGCCCGCGATGTCCTCTTCACGATACGCCTTCTCCAGGACCCTGATTTTCCCGGGAACGAGACGATGGCGAACTTCTGGCGAACGGTGACCGTTGAGGTCGTCGATGCAAGATCGGTCCGTTTTCGTCTACCCGAGCCGTATGCCCCATTTCCGACCTACCTCTCGTTGCCGATCCTACCGGAACATGTGTTGGCGGGAACGGTGGTGAGCGACTTGCCACGCAGCGGCTTCGAGTCGCAGCCGATCGGGAGTGGGCCGTACCGCATTGTTCGGTTCGATCGTGACCGGAGAGTGATCGAACTCGCTCGGCACGAGCCTTACCAGAGGCCGAATCCTCTGTTCGAGCGGGTGGAGTTGCATTTCTTCGAATCGGCCGATGAGGCTCTGGCTGCCTTTCGGCGCGGTGATCTGGACGCGGTCGATCTGGTGCCCTGGGGAGCGCTCCGTGACCCGAAGTTGGTGGGTTCTCACGCCCGCATCTACGCTCCATTACTCTTTGGGTACACAGCGCTCTTTCTGAATGGTCAGGCGCAGTTTTTCGCCGATGTCCGGGTCCGGCAGGCGTTGTCTCTGGCGATCGATCGTGTGCAGTTAGTCCGCGATGTACTCGACAATCGGGCTGAACCAGGAAATGGGCCGATTCCCCCAGCGTCATGGGCTTATCAAGCGCAAGAGTACCGATTCGATCGTGCGGCAGCACTGAGCCTTCTTCGAGAGGCAGGGTGGGAAGATCGCAACGGTGATGGGGTTCTGGACAAGGAGGGGTTGACCTTTCGCTTTACGCTACTGACGAACGTCGATGATCCCCAACGAGTGGCTGTCGCTCAGACAGTGGCGCAGCAACTGGCGGAAATCGGTATCAGCGTCACTGTCCAGCCAGTGGCTGCGGCGACACTCCAGCGGCAACTGTTGAATCGCGAGTACACTGCTGCGGTGTTCGGATGGATGTCCTTGACCGGCGATCCGGACATGTTCGAGTTCTGGCATTCCTCGCAAGCCGAAGAAGGGGCTAACATCACGGGTTTCCGGAGCCGCACAGTCGATGTGCTCCTCGAGAAGGCCAGACAGGTATCCGATCAGGGAGAGCGGCGATCTCTTTACGTCGAGTTCCAGCGCCTTTTCGCCGAATACGTGCCAGCGATAGTCCTGTATTACCCTCGTTATTGCCTCGTGATGAGTGATCGCATCGGCGGTGTCGATGCTGCACCGCTCATTCGACCCGAAGATCATCTCCGTCAGCTCCCACGCTGGTATCGGATCGCGGGGTAGCGTGCTCCCGTCGTTTCGCCTATACTCGACACCGCGTGCTTGGTGCACATGACTGGAGGCATTCGGTGTATCCGCTTTTGCTCCCCTCATTCGGCTGGCAGGAACTCCTGCTCGTCCTCCTGATCGTGCTCGTCGTTTTCGGCGCTGGTCGGCTACCGGAGATCGGTAGTGCCATCGGACGCACGATCCGGGAGTTTCGGACAGCGACGCGCGAAGCGACTGCCGAGATTTCGGGAGACGAGCCGCGTTCGTGAACGAATCTCAGTGCTCGTCGCGAAAGACAGTGAGGAGCTGACTTGGACGCTGGTCGCTCCCCTCGTCCAGGAGTTCGCTGCATGTGATGCGATGCCACGGGTGGAGCACTATGGTCACTCCCTCGACCGTGGTGGTCAAGCGTTTGCCGTCGCGTCGCCACGGATTCCGTCGTAACACGTACTGGTGCTCCGGATCAGGGAGTTTATCGACTTCGGCGACGAGCGGGTCGTCGATCAGGACATGAACGATGACGCGGAGCGTGCTCCGTTCCGCCTCGAATCCGGCGCGAGCGGTATGGCTGAGACTCGACCATCCAGGTTTCCGAGATATGCGATACCTCGCTGCAGGGAGTGGTGTCGCGACACAGCGAGCGCTGAGGTCGGTCGCCTCGTCTATCTGTCCATCTGCTGCGAGCTGTATGAGTGTACCAGCCGCGGTCGCGATCAGTGATGTGACCTTCGCGAGGACCGGTGTGCTCGCGATCCGCGCCGCTCGGGCGACTTCCCCGATCACGTTACTAGTTTCGGGGTGACAGGCATCGATCGTTCCAGTATGGCCAACGAGTATCAGCAGGTGCGACCATCTTGCCGGGCATGCCACGAAGGGTTGCTCGAAGCAGCGTCGCCAGATGATGGTGCCATCCCACTCGTGGCAGGTGACTGTGTAATCGAGTGAAGCGAGGACGATCCGCCCGTGGTCAGCATGTGGCTGATTCATACCGGATCCGGTACCCGCAGGTGCCAGAGAGGGCGACCATCCACCAAGCGCCAGTTGACAGCGACGCCATCGTCCGAGGCTGTCAGTAAGGAGTTGGTGCCGGAGACCGGTGTCGCGCGGACAGGATGACGACAGTCTCGGCGCCAAATCACGTCTCCAATAACAGCGGAAAGGACATAGAGGCATCCATGATCGCTGCCGATGGCGACGAGTTCGCTTGTGTGACCGCAGGGGAGGCACGAACTGGGCCAGCGGTGCGGTAGCGCCAGGCGAGGTGACCGGTGCGGGTTCCGACTGGATACACGGGGCCGTCGTCAGAGCCGGAGAATACGAGCCCTCGAGTCAGACCCGAGGTGGTGGCGACAGCTCGTCCAGTTGGATCACTCCAGCGGAGGGCACCCGAATCGCGCTCGACACGTAAAGTATTCCATCCTGCCAACCCACGGTGACGAGCGAGTTGTCCAGGACAGCTGATTCATGCACTTCGTCACCGGTCTGAAAGAGCCAGAAAATCGATCCCTCTCGGGGCAGTGCTCGAATTGCGCAATCGGTCTTGCGACCGGCTGTTGCCGAAGGACAACGAGGGGCTGTATCGCGCAGAGCGCGCAGCGCTGCGGCCATGGCTCCGGCATCGGAGAAACGCTGGCTGGGATCGTAGGCCAGTGCCCGGAGAATGGCGTTCTCGAATGCCGTGGTGAGTTTGGGATCGAACCTCCAGGGAGGAGTTTGGGAGAGCGAGAAAGACGGCTGGTCGCAGGGATCGACGCCAGTTGCGACGTGATAAAGTGTTGCTCCCGATGCAGAGAGATCACCGCGTGGATCGATGCTCCCGCGGTACCGTCTCGGTGGTGCGTAGCCGACTGTACCGACCACAGTGCCGCGGCAGAGTGGTTGGAACAGTTGAACGATGCCGAAATCGATGAGGCAGAGCGTATCATCCGGTCGGAGCATGATGTTCGATGGCTCGAGATCACGAAACACGATCAGTTGTGGTTGTTGAGTATGGAGACACGAAAGACCATCGGGTAACTGGAGCGATCAGTCGATGAGGAGTGACTCGATAACGGGTTGACCGGTGCGTGCGAGGTAACGCTCGAGGTCTTCTCCGGGTACGAGTTCGAGCACGAGACAACAGCCACACCGTTCGACGAAGGAGCCGTCGATCTGGGGGATGGCTGGATGACGTAGTGTGGCGAGAAGTGCCGCTTCTCGCCCGACGGGAGGGGTTGGAGTTCGCGAACAGTGGGATCGTCACTCGCCCGCATGACTTCGATTGTACGCGTTCGTGTGACTTCGGAGAATCGTTCGTCACGGGCGAGGAAGACAGTACTCATTCTTGCCGTGGCCGAGTTCCGTCAAGAGGCAAGAACGTTGGGCGATCGACGAACCTCGCCGAAGGTGCTTAATGGAGGTTGCTCCTGCTGTTGCGTCCGCATGCTCTTCACCAGATATAATCGGCGTCCGGATGGTTACCGATGAGACTCGGAGCCGGATGCGATGAGGGATCTCGAGGGTGAGCGTGAGCCGGTGGGGACAGCGAAAGAGGAGGCGCGTCGGCGATCATTCGCGTGGGATCTTGCCGAAACACTCCTGATCGCGCTCGTTCTTTTCGTTGCTATCCGGGGGCTCATCCTGAACTATCGCGTGGACGGCTCCAGTATGGAGCCGACACTGCACAATGGGGAGATGCTCATCGTCAACCGGCGTGCGTACATGGGAATTCCGCTCGGTCGGTGGCTGGCAGCTGTGCCGGGAGTACAAATCGACCAGGATTGGGTCTGGTACCCGTTCGGTCAGCCGAAGCGCGGTGACATCATTGTCTTTCGACCCCCGAACGGAGGAAGCGAGCCGTACGTCAAGCGGATCATCGCCTTGCCTGGGGAACACGTCGAAATCCGCGACGGAGCTGTCTACATCGACGGGAAGCGTCTCATCGAGCCCTATCTGACGGAACCGACGAGGTGGCGGGGAATGGCGCTGAATCACGAGTACGTGGTGGAGCCCGGGCATGTGTTCGTGATGGGCGACAACCGGAACAACAGCAGTGACTCGCGCGTCTTCGGTGCGGTGCCGATGTCGTCGATCATCGGGAAGGCGTGGCTCACATACTGGCCGCCGGACGAGGCGAAACTTTTGGGCACGCCAGCATACGCCTTGGAGTGACTGGCCCAGGAGTGTAGAATGGTGATGACGCGAGGAGCACAACGTGTGGGCGTGGCGGGAGGGGCCCTGTACGAGGATGTGAGCGTGCCAGAGGAAGGTGCAGGGTATGATCGAGACGGTTGTCGATAGCATCCGCGTCAGCTTGGTGACACAGCATCGGGTCGTGCTCCTGAAGGAGGTCCATGGAGATCGGCACCTCCCGATCTGGATCGGCCCATTCGAGGCCGAGGCGATCGCGATGGCGATCCAAGGCATGGCGCCTGCCCGCCCGTTGCCGTATGACCTCCTGCGCACGATCATCGCTGAACTCGGGGCGGAGATTCGGGAGGTAGCGGTCACGGATCTCGCTCAGGAGATCTTTTATGCCCGGATCGTCCTCACGGTCAATGGCCGACGTATCGAGATCGACAGTCGACCGAGCGATGCGATCGCTCTGGCGGTCCGCGCGAAGGTGCCGATTTATGTCGATGAGTCGGTGATGGATCGCGCCGGTGTCCGTTTGGAGAGTGAAGAGGAATCGGAGAGCGAAGCGGGATTGGAGCCGCCGGAAATCGAGCGAGTCGAATCGGAGGAATCGATCTCCGAGGCAGATTTGTCGGTTTTCCGAGAGGTGATCGAGTCGCTCGATCTCGATGACTTGGACAAGAAGTAGGAGAGGCATGGATCCGCGTTGGGAACGTGTTCGAGCGATCGTGCTCAATTTGGTCGAGCGGTGCGCGGTCTGTGGCCAACGATTCGCTCCGGAGGATCTGCAGGCCCTCGGGCGTTCTCGTTCGACATGGGCGTTCCGGCTGACCTGTCACTCTTGTGGCGCCTCGAGTTTGATCGCCGCGGTCATCGGTGAGGAAGAGTTTGCTGCGACCACAGCTCACTCGAGCAGGGAACCCGTAACCGAACGTGATGTCGAGGAGATCCGGGCTTTTCTCGAACACTTCGATGGTGATTTCCAGCGGTTATTCGGTTACACCGGTAACGGTGGGAGTCGATGAGCCAGCCTCAGGGTGGGGATTCTCCGCGACGACGCCATTCGCGTTCGATCATGTCCTCGGGAAAGCGTACGAGTTCATGCCCCAATGATGGACAACGAAGATTGTGTAGATCGATCTTCTTGTTGATGGCGCGGGCCAGTTCCCGGTAACGCCATGCCAAGCGACGCAGGATGGCGATGTGCCCGGGGTCGTTTCGATCGAATTCTTCCACCGCTCGCCAGTATTCGTCCCAGGCCTGCCGAACCAAGGCACGCTCCGCGTAGATTTCCTTCCGCAGCTGTAACCAATCGGGAAGGAGCCCATTCTTTTTTAGGATCCGATGCGCGGCCCATACGTCGCTGGGACCGCCCTCGTCAGGTGGAAGGGGACGTCCCTCACCTGTCAAATTGCGGAAAGCACCGCCCTCTTGTGCTTCTCGGATGCGCTCTTCGACGAGTCTGTCCAGCCAGAACATACGGAATTCCCCCGATTTGGCAATGAGTATAGCGTGGCTCGCTGGATGCTGGCGCGTGCGCGTATACTGACGCCCGGATGAGCGAGAGGATCGGGTGATGGAGGAACGCAAAACGGCTCGCCGGGAGGTCGATCTCCAGCCACTCCGACGTATCCTCGGGGAACGGTATCGCCCGCGAGATCACCAGGAGGCACAGGAACTGGTCGTCGGTGCGTGCCAGGAAGCACAGCACCTGTACGGGTGGGTACCGCCACAGGCCGCGCAACTCATCGCTGAGCATCTAGGCGTGACAATCAATCGAGTATATGGACTGCTTACCTTCTACGCAGATTTTCGCACCGAACCACCGGGTGAGCATTTCCTGTGGCTCTGTCATGGTGCGGCATGCTATGTCGCTGGATCACAGAAGGTCGTCGATGCTTTGCGGACCGAATACTGTCTCGGTGAGGATGGAACGACTCCCGACGGTCTTCTAACCGTGCACGTTTTCAATGGATGCTTGGGGGCGTGCGACTTAGCGCCCGTTGCTCAACTCGATCATCACGAGTACATCGGACAGCTCGATGTGGATCGCTTGCGGGAACTCGTTGAGGAACTGCGAACGCGCCGAGTGGCAGGGGGAAACGATGGGACGCTTGAGTGATCGGGCGGCGTTCGAGCAGTACGCTGCGAAGGCACGTGCACGGTGGGACCGGCTCTGGTCGGGAGACCAATGGGTGATTTCGGTGGGGATAAGCGGATGCAGTATCGCGAAAGGGGCGTTGGAGACGTACCGGCATCTGTCGCTTCACCTCTCCGAGGGACATATCCCTTTCGTGCTCCGGCAGGTTGGCTGTGCCGGTTGGTGCTTCGCCGAGCCCTTCGTGGAGGTGAAACTCCCTGGGCACCCGCCGATCGTCTACGGCTGGATGACGACAGACCGCGTCCCGGAGCTGCTGGACGCGCTCCGTCGCGGCGATCTCCGGCCAGACTGGGCACTCGGTGTACGAGCTGCCGAGGCTTGGGAGGGAATCCCGCCGGTCATCGAGCATCCGTTTCTCCGACGTCAGCGCCGGCTGTTGCTCGAGCATGCGGGCATCATCGATCCAGAATCGATCGAGGACTATATAGCGATCGGTGGCTACCGCGCTTTTCTCAAGGCGCTGTTCGAGATGACGCCGGAGGAAGTCATCGCCGAAGTCAAGGCGTCTAACCTGCGTGGCCGGGGTGGAGCCGGGTTCCCGACCGGAATCAAATGGGAAAGCGGGCGTCGCACACCGGCGCGACCAAAGTATGTGGTCGTCAACAGTCATGAGGGAGAACCGAACGTCTTCAAAGATCGGCGCCTCCTCGAATCGAACCCGCATCTCGTCCTGGAGGGCTTGCTGATCGGCTGTTACGCCCTCGAGACACCCTACGGTTACAACTACATCGGCGGCGAACATGCCCTTGCGCTTCAGCGATTCCAGCGTGCCGTCGAGCAAGCGTACGAATTGGGTTTGCTCGGTGACGACATTTTGGGAAGCGGCTTTTCCTGCCACGTGCGCGTCCGCACCGGAGGTGGTGCGTACATCTGTGGCGAAGGTTCAGCCTTGATGTATGCGATCATGGGCCAGCGGGGGCAGCCGCGAACCAAGCCACCCCGCTCCGTGGAAGAAGGACTCTGGCGTCGCCCGACGGTGTTGAACAATACCGAAACGTTCGCCTCGATTCCAGCGATCATCCAGAATGGTGGCTCGTGGTACGCCTCCTTGGGCACCAAGGAAAGTGCTGGAACCAAACTCGTCACCATGCAGGGACCGGTCAAGTATCTCGGCGTGGCCGAGATCGAGTTCGGTCTCTCGATGCGTGAACTCGTTTTCGAAGTGTTCGGCGGTCTGCGCGAGGGCTATCACTTCAAGGGAATCCAGACTGGCGGTGTGTCAGCGGGTCCTCTGCGCGAGGATGAGTTGGACGTGCCCATCGACTTCGAGGCACTCACGCCGCTTGGAGCGATGGTCGGTTCTGGTGGATTCGTCGCTTTCGACGAGTCGGTCTGTGCGGTCGATTTCGCGCGCTATCTCGTCGCGTTCAGTCGTTACGAGTCGTGTGGCAAGTGCACGCCCTGCCGGCTCGGAACACCAGCGTTGGTCGAAATCTTGGATCGCATCCGGCATGGATTCGGCCGACCCGAGGATTTGGACATCATCCAGTATGCAAGCAAGCACATCATTGAGCTTTCCTTGTGCGGTCTCGGCCAAGTTGCACCGATGCCGCTGCTCGGTATGCTGGAGCGGTTCCGAGACGAGTTCATCGAACATATCACCGAGCGACGCTGCCGCGCAGGAGTTTGCCCGATCGCGGCAAGAGAACCGCTCGGCGTAGGAGGCTGATCCATTCTTCGCTGAGTCCCAGATCATCGCAGATGGCGGCGTACGTGCTTCTTGCGCGTCTCACAACGAGATCGTGAGCCCACGCCCTCTCGCAACAGCCTGGCCGACGGCTTCGGCGGCGACTGCCAAATCCTGAACGGCGTTACCCACAGATTTGAAAAGGGTGATTTGCTCGGGCGATGTCCGGCCTGGCCTCTGCCCGGCGACGATCTGACCGAGTTCGGTCCGAATATGCTCTTCGTCGATGAGCCCGGCGCGAAGTGGCTTGATCAGGTCACCTGCCTCGGCGAGCGCCGCGCTCAGCGCGTCGACCACTACGTAAGCCCGAGCCACTGTCTCCGGTGGGATCTCCTGCATCTCGGGAGTGAAGGCGCCGATGGCGTTGATATGGACGCCTGCTGGTAGGAGTTCGTCGGGGAAAAGTGGTTCCCGAGCTGTCGTGGCGGTACAGATAACGTCGACACGGGGCAAGACCGTGAGCGGATCTTGGATCGGAATGACTTCGGCTGAACAGTCAGGCATGAGCTGGCGAAGACGGTCACCGAAGGTTGCAGCAGCTTCATGGTTGCGATCGTACACATAGACTTTTCGAATCGGTCGAACAGTCAAAACCGCCCATGCCTGCGTCGGCCCCTGTGCTCCAGCGCCGATGATGAGAAGCGTTTCGGCGTCGTGGCGGGCCAGTAGGTCGGTAGCGGCTCCGGAGGCGGCTCCGGTACGGAGAGCAGTGAGATAGGTGCCGTCGAGCAACGCGCTCGGTTCGCCCGTGATCGGGTTGACGGTGAGGACCGCAGCGTGAATGGTCGGCTTGCCATGCAGGCGCGGGTTGTCCGGAAAAACCGAGACGACCTTCAGGCCGAGTCCACCGGTCGAGGGGACGAAAGCTGGCATGAAGAGGACGGTACCGTTGTGTTCCGCAACCTCGAGCGGTGTCCGCAGCGGTGACTGTGCTCGACCGAGTGAGAGATCGCGAAAGGCCTGCTTGACGAGTTCGATCGCTCTCGACATCGGCACGAGTTCTTGCACGTCGCGTCGCGTCAACACCAGCATCGTCAATCGTCCCTCCGGAACAACTGCACTCAGTCGGCCGCAGTGTACCACGAGAGCGTTTTGGCGATGCATGTTGGACCAAAAGTAACAATCGACTCGACTGTCTGGGCCCCGTTGCCTTGACGGCGCGGCCGCAGTTGTGGCAGAATGCGAGTGTGACAAACGAAGAACGGTCCCCGATAGCTCAACGGTAGAGCAGGCGGCTGTTAACCGCAAGGTTGCAGGTTCGAATCCTGCTCGGGGAGCTGGACGACGGAGCCACCCATAGGGGTGGCTTCCTTTGTTCGATGCCGTTTCATGCTCCTGTGCTCCTGTGCGGGGTGCCTTCTCGCGGTCAGTCGGCGTTTCGAGTGTCGGCGCAGGGGAGGAGTTCCGGCTGTGTGTCATGAGGGATAGAATGCGGGCAGGTCGAGTCGGGATCGTGGATACGAAGAGAGAGGGCTGAGCGTGCGAGTAGTCGTAACGAGGCGGATCCCCGAGGCTGGACTGGGTGTTCTCGAGCGAGCTGGCGTAGAGTACCGCATTTGGCCTGGAGACCTTCCACCGAGTCGAGAGGAACTGATCGAGTTCGCGCGTGGTGCCGATGGACTGTTGACGCTTTTGACGGAACGCATCGACGAAGCGCTGCTCGACGCCTTACCGACCGTCAAAGTCGTGAGCAATATGGCGGTAGGCTTCGACAATATCGACGTCGATGCGTGCACGAGAAAGGGTGTCGTCGTCTGCATTACGCCGGACGTTTTGACGGAAACAACAGCCGACTTTACCTGGGCGCTGATGCTTGCCGTCGCACGGCGCGTCTGCGCGGCGGCTGAGAGCGTTCGAGCCGGTACCTGGAGGACGTGGGAACCACTCGGCTTCCTCGGGCGCGATCTCTCGGGTGCAACGCTGGGGATCGTCGGTTTCGGGCGGATCGGCCGTGCAGTTGCCCGTCGAGCCCGCGGATTCGGCATGCGGGTGTTGTACACGGACCAGACCCGGCAGTCATCGGAGGTTGAGCGAGATCTCGGGGCGACGTTTGTCTCCCTCGAGCAGCTTTTGGCGGAAAGCGACGTCGTGACACTGCACGTGCCCTTGACACCAGAAACGAGAAAGCTTATCGGCGCGCGGGAACTCGCATTGATGAAGCCTGGGGCGATCCTCATCAATACGGCGCGTGGTCCCGTCATCGATACCGAGGCCCTGGTACGAGCTCTTCGAAAGGGTCATCTCTGGGGCGCCGGGTTGGACGTCACCGATCCCGAGCCGTTGCCAGCCGATCATCCGCTTCTGCAGTGTCCGAACGTGATCGTGACGCCGCACATCGCGAGTGCAAGCGAGACGACGCGTGCGCGTATGGCCGAGTTGGCGGCCGAGAATCTCATAGCGGCCCTCCAGAACCGACGTCCGCCGCGGTCGTTGAATTGGGACGAGATCCGCCAGAAAGGGAACTGAGATGCGTCGCGTGGTGGTGACCGGGATCGGGATGATCACGCCGATCGGGAACGACCCGACGACCGTATGGCAGGCGCTCATGGATGGACACTCCGGTACGTCGCGGCTGACTCGGGTACCGGCGGATGATTTACCCAGTCGGATCGCGGGAGAGGTCAGAGGGTTCGAACCGGATCAGTACTTGCCCGCCAAGGAAGTCAGGCGAACGGATCGCTTCGTACAGTTTGCGGTCGCTGCGGCGCGAGAGGCGCTGGCTGCTGCTCGTCTCGAATTGACACCTGCACTGGCGGAGCGCACCGCAGTCTTGATCGGATCGGCGCTCGGTGGAGTGGAAACGTTCGAAGCTGGGGTCGAGACATTGCGGACACGTGGAGCGGGGAAAGTCAGTCCATTTCTCATACCGATGTTCCTCGCAGATATGGCCGGAGGAGTGACTGCAATCCAGATCGGTGCGACTGGACCCAATTTTGCGACGCTGTCGGCATGTGCGAGCGGTGCCAATGCGATCGGAGAGGCTGCTCGCATGATTCGGGACGGGCGCGCCGACATCGCCCTGGCGGGTGGGAGCGAGGCACCACTGACACGAACCATCGTAGCCGGCTTCGCAGCCTTGCAGGCGCTGTCGCGTCGTAACGACGAGCCGGAGACTGCGAGCCGCCCGTTCGATCGTACGCGCGATGGTTTCGTGATCGCTGAAGGGGCAGCCATTGTCGTGTTGGAAGCGGAAGACCTCGCGCGTGAGCGCGGCGCCCCGATCCTCGCCGAGCTCGTTGGTTATGGGACGACGGCGGATGCCTATCACATCGTGCAGCCCTGTGCCGATGGGCGGGGTGCAGTGGCAGCGATGCGAGAGGCTTTGGACGATGCTGGGCTCTCGACCAAAGATATTGACTACATCAATGCCCATGGGACGAGTACGCCGCTGAACGATGCAGCGGAAACAGCGGCGTTAAAGCAATTTTTCGGGGGGCGGCAGGCTGTTCCACCTGTCAGTTCGACGAAAGCGCTCACCGGACACCTCTTAGGCGCAGCCGGTGCCCTGGAAGCAGCGATCTCGGTACTCGCTTTGGTGCATCAGGTCATCCCACCGACCTGGCACCTCTCGGAACCAGACCCGGACTGCGACCTCGATTACGTGCCGAATGCACCACGGAAGGAGCGCCTTCGCTACGTCATGAGCAATGCTTTCGGTTTCGGTGGACACAATGCCGTGTTGATCTTCGGTCAGTATCCATCGAGCGAGTCTCCGTCGAATGGTCCGAGTTGGTCGAGCCACTCTTCGACAAACGCCGGATCATCCTGAAGCACGAGCGGCAGCCCGTGCGGTGTGGTGCCCTCTTGTAGCCCCGGACTATGAACGTTCTTCCCCAGCTCGACGAGGAATAGATGGGGGCTCCCCTGTATCGCGCGGGAGTGACTCTCTTGCCAGTCATTCCAGAGTTCGCGCCAGCCTCGGCCGGACCAGAATGCATCTTGCAGTCGATCGGTGACGATTCCCTTTCGTTCGAGTGTGAGGAGGAGTTCGGGTAGGACGGCGACATTGCATTGGTCGAGGAAGAAGGCTTCTCTCACAGCCCGGTCGACGGTGTCAGCGAAATCGGGGTCTTGCTGGCGTGCAGCGGCGGCCAAGGCCATTGCGGGAAGGAAAGTGGAGGGATAATCGTCCCGTCGCCACGGGGCGAAGGCGTCCGGCTCGCAACGGGCGAGAATGGCGCGTTCGGCCTCCAGGAGCCAACGTGGGGTGGCGCGTTGGTTGACGAGCTCGAGAGGCCAGTAGCGCCAGAGAACGCGGAGCGGGCGGGGGGAAGCGTGCAGCGCGCGGCGCAGACGCAACGAAACGACATAACTCCACGGACATTGGATATCGGACCAAAACTCGATCGTCAGCACGAGATCCTCCTTTCCGTCGGTTCCCGACGGAAAGGAGGATAGCAGAAAAGCGTGACGATCAGTCCAGATAGCCGCGCAAAAAGCGGCTGCAGCTCGGCTGGCGCAGCTTGCGGAGGGCCTTCGCCTCGATCTGCCGGATCCGCTCGCGGGTGATACCGAACTCGCGCCCGACTTCCTCGAGGGTGCGGAACTGTCCGTCTTCGAGGCCGTATCGCAGGATGATGATGCGGCGTTCGCGCTCGGTGAGGCGACTCAACGCTTCTGTGAGCTGTTGGCGAAGGAGTTGCTGGGAAGCGATCTCCAGTGGGGCTGGCTGTGTCTCGTCCTCGATGAAGTCACCCAAGAACGCGTCACCGTCTTGACCGATCGGTGCTTCCAACGAAACGGGGAGGCGTGCCGCTTCGAGGATCTGGCGAATCTTTTCTTCCGGCATATCGAGGGCACGGGCAACTTCCAACTGGGTCGGTTCGCGTTCGAGAATCTGTTGGAGGCGGTGGCTGACCTTCTTGATCCGGTTGATGGTCTCGCCGACATGGACGGGCAAGCGGATGGTCCGACTCTGATCGGAAATCGCCCGCGTGATCGCTTGCCTGATCCACCACGTTGCATAGGTGGAGAACTTGTAGCCCCGCTTGTAGTCGAACTTCTCAGTCGCCTTCATGAGGCCGATATTGCCCTCTTGAATGAGGTCGAGAAAAGAGAGACCACGTCCGACATATTTCTTGGCGACACTGACTACCAGCCGCAGATTGGCTTGAATCAAATGAGCACGGGCGCGTTCACCGTCTTCCTTGTCCGCGACGAGAGCCAGTCGTTCGTCTTCCGACTTGTAGTCTCCCCGCTCGAGCCGAGCTTTGGCGATCTTGCCTCGTTCGATGCGCTGAGCGAGCCAGACTTCCTCTTGGGGGGTGAGAAGCGCCGTTTCACCAATCTCTTGGAGATAGAGACGAACGGTATCGCTGGTACTGAGGCCGTCGTCGTCGAAGCGTTCGGGGTGATCGTGCAATCGTCGCTGCAGGCGTGAGAGTCGCGAGGGAAGGAGGCCTTCGCTCTCGGTTGTCTTCAAGGTTTCGTCTGCGGAAAGCTCATCAAAATCGGTCAGTGAGGGAAGCACGTCGTCAGCGAGGAAGTAGGAATCGCTCGTTCCGTCTAAGGCATGTAGATCCATGGAATCCATGTTTCAACCCCCACTCACCAGTCGGCACCGCATCGACGTTGTCGGACCAGAAGATCATGACGTCGTGGGCCATTTCCCGGCGAGCGGTCGTGGCGAATCTCGTCCGCCTTTCACTCGCTGTCCCTTCCGTTCAGTTGCGCAAGGCGATCGTGCGTGCGTTCCGATCGGCAGTATACTGCACTTTGGCTATGCTTTCAAGCGAATCCCGACGATCCGTACCGGTTGCTGTGTTCGAAATGCTGGAAACGGCAGCTCAGACGAAACGAGTGAGGCGAGTGTGCGTGTTCTAGGAGTCGATCCCGGAATGGCGAGGTTGGGTTACGGCGTGGTCGAAGGAGGCGATCCGCTACGAGCGTTGTCCTTCGGTGTCGTAAGCACGCCTCCCCACTTGCCGGTAGAACGACGGCTGGTCGTTCTGCATGACGAACTCGCTCAACTGTTGGAGCGTTGGCAACCCGATGTCGTCGCGTTAGAACAACTCTTCTTTGCCCGAAACGTGACGACCGCGCTGGCTGTGGGGCAAGCTCGAGGAATCGTCTTGCTCCTGTGCGGACAGCGCACTATTCCCGTTGTCGAGTACACTCCCGCACAGGTCAAGCAGGCGGTGGGTGGCTATGGGCGGGCGCGCAAGCGCCAAATGCAGGAGATGGTTCGCCTCTTGCTCCAGTTGCCTGTACTTCCGCAGCCTGACGATGCAGCCGATGCTTTGGCGCTCGCCGTATGCTACTTCCAGTACAGTCGTGCTGCACAGCTGGAGCGATTCACCTGAGTTGAGCGATGACCAAGCGCCGCGTTAGAGCCGATGACCTCCTCGTGTCCCGCGGACTGGTGGCGACGCGGAGTCAGGCTCGCGCTTTGATCATGGCTGGCAGGGTGTGGCTGGGCGACCAGCGAGTCGAAAAGGCCGGAGAGTTGCTGCCAGCGGATGCTGAACTGAGGCTTTTAGAGCCGCCGCGCTATGTCAGTCGTGGCGGGGAGAAGCTGGAGCATGCGCTGCGTTCGTTTCAGGTCGATGTCGAAGGGCTCGTGTGCGCAGATTTCGGCGCGTCAACCGGTGGCTTTACCGACGTGCTTTTACAGCATGGCGCGCGGCGGGTGTACGCGATCGATGTCGGTCGGGGACAGCTGCATTACCGATTGCGTCACGATCCACGAGTCGTGGTGATGGAACGAACCAACGTTCGTTATCTCGAAACTCTGCCGGAACCGATCGATCTCGTTACGATCGATGTCTCGTTCATTTCGCTGCGCCTCGTCTTGCCGGCTGCTTGGAAAGTTCTCGCTCCGGGTGGTCGGGTCATCGCTCTCGTGAAGCCGCAGTTCGAAGCTGGACGCGGTAAAGTGGGGAAAGGAGGCGTCGTCCGTGACCTCGCTGTGCACCGCGAAGTGCTCGAGCGAGTCACGGCAACAGCCCTCGACCTAGGTTTCTCGGTCGAGGGACTGATTCGATCCCCCATCACTGGCGTGGAAGGCAACATCGAATATTTTCTCCTTCTACGGCGGAACGGTGTTTCACGACCGGACATCGGTTCGCTCATCGATAACGTGTTGAGTGGAGCGGAGAACGCGGCATGACCAGCGAATGGCGGAGTGATCCGTTTCAGGATCTTCGGGCCGCTCTCGAGGGCGAGGAGCTATCGGGTCGAACGAATCCAGGCGTGTGGGTGGACCCAGCGCGACGCCGGCGAACGGGCGTGCCGGAAATCGTCCTCGCCGAGGGTAAGACGATCGAGCAACTCCTCGCTGCCATCGACCTCTTGTTGGAGCGAGAAGGCCGAGTGCTCGTCAGCCGGGTGCAACCGGTCCAGTATGAGGCCATCTGCACCCGCTTCGCCTCGGTGTCGGTACGTACGGCACCCTCGAAGCGGACCATCGTTCTCAGGCGAAACGAGTGCGTTGTCCAGCCCACGGGTGGACGGGTGGGCATCTTGACGGCCGGAGCGGCTGATCGGCTGGCGGCTGAAGAAGCGCAGCTCGTTGCGGAGGAACTCGGCTGTCTCGTTCGTGTCGTCTACGATGTCGGTGTTGCTGGTTTGCATCGTTTGGTACCTGCGCTACGCGATCTGGTCAGCGAATGGGATGCCGATGTTCTGATCGTCGCCGCTGGCATGGATGGGGTTCTCCCGAGTGTGGTCGCTGGACTCGTCTCCGTTCCGGTGATCGGCCTGCCGACTCCGGTAGGGTATGGTATGGGAGGGCAAGGGCAAGCGGCGTTGTACAGCATGCTGCAGTCCTGTGCTCCCGGCTTGGTCGTCGTCAATATCGACAATGGTGTTGGGGCCGGAGCAGCTGCAGCCAAGATCGCGAATCGCTGTGCTGGTCAACGGAGTCAGCGAGAATCATCAGACGAGGTGGCAAGGAGAGCGAACCGCTCGGCAAGTTTCTGGTAAAGCCGTCGCTCAAGCGTGCGCGCTTCACCATGGCCGCCGTTCGATGTGAGTCCGTCGTTCAGCAATTCGTCGATAATGCGAAGACAGCGCGTACGGAGAGAGTGCTGCCACAGACGAGTGGTAGCACGGCGGCGCCGGTCTTCGAGGATGCCACTCGCGGCATAGCGATCTCGGAGTGCAGTGATCGCCTCGATCACCGCTGTGATTCCCTGTCCTTCGCTCGCGACCGTCTGCAGGATGGGTGGAAGAGGGTGACTCGCATCGGCGAGGAGCCGGTAGTAGGCGGAAAGGTCGCGAACAAGTTCAGCTGCACCAGGACGATCCGATTTGTTGATCACGATAAGGTCTGCGATCTCGAGAACGCCCGCTTTCAACGTCTGCACACTATCGCCGAGCCCGGGGACCAGTACGAGGAGAGCGAGATCCGCGGCGAGGAGGAGCGGCGAAGCCTCCTGCCCGGCACCGACCGCCTCGAGAAAGACGACGTCGAACCCATAAAGATCGAGGACAGCGAGGAGCGCAGGGAGAACCGGAGAACCGGCCGGATCGCGTGCAGCGACGGAACGCACGTAGACGTTGGGGTGCTCCGCGGCATCGAGCATGCGGATCCGATCGCCGAGGAGTGCACCTCCGGAACACGGGCTGACCGGATCGAAGGCGAGGACGGCGACCGACATATCCCCGGAACCCATCTCAGCAGCCAGTCGACCCAACAGCGTACTCTTACCGGCTCCCGGCGGTCCAGCCACCGCAACGACCGTCGCGTGTCCTCCACGCTCCAGCGGAAGCAGTTGCGCCCGGTCAGGATGACGCTCCAACAGGGAGAGTACGCGCGCCAGGGAGGAACGATCCCGTTTCCGAACGCCTTCGAGCAAGTTCCCCAAGTCCTGCGACATCTCGACTCACGCGCCCCTCACTGGCTCACCAACATGCGTTTCGATGAAGCGAATGATTTCTGACAGCGGCGTACCGGGGCCGAAAACCTCGGCAACCCCCTGTGCCTTGAGGAAGGGGATGTCTTCTTCGGGGATGATTCCGCCGACAAGCACTAGAGCATCCTCTTTCCCGGCGGACCGCAGGGCTTGCAATACTTCCGGTACGAGTTGGTTATGTGCGCCGGAGAGGATGCTCAGGCCGACAACATCGACATCCTCATCGACGGCGCTCCGCGCGATCGTTTCAGGCGTTTGGAAGAGACCGGTGTAGATCACTTCCATTCCCGCATCGCGCAGCGCTCGTGCCAAGACCTTCGCACCACGGTCGTGGCCATCGAGCCCAGGTTTTGCGATCAAGACGCGGATTCGTCGCCGCACACGTACCTCCCGCTCAATAGTGCAATCCTCGTCGTAGTGGCTCATGATCCCGCGATTTGATCGTTTGCATGAGCGTGACGCTGTCAGCCGCCTCTTGCAGTGCTGGTGGCGCTGCTCGCCCCGTCAGGACAATATCGGTCCACGGTGCGGCCCGCTCGACCAACTCGAGAATGGTCTTCTCGTCGACCATTCCCTCTTCGACCAGGGTCAAAAGACCGTCGAGGATCAGGATGTTCGTCACCCGCAGTGCCACATGCTGCCTGGCCTCTCGTAGCGCGGCCTGCAAGCGCTCCGGCGAGATTGCTGGGCCACGGATCTCTTCAGGGCGCGTCCGGACATCGATCATGCCGTACTGGGAGAGCGTGACGCCGGTCAAGAAAGACACTGCGGCAACTTCTCCCCGCTCGCGCCCAGTTTTCAGGAACTCGATGATATGAATCCGCAATCCATGCCCAGCACCACGCAACGCAATACCGAGCGCTGCATCGGACGTGCGACGCTCGTCACCGACCAGCAGCATGAGATACGCGCGTTCCGTTTGGCCCCGATCGACGTCCATCATGTCCTCCATCCCTTTTCATGGTCATGATACCTTGTTGGCGTACGGCAATTCCGTTGCTTTCTTGGGGTACTTACCAGTGAGCATCAGGCCGCTCGCGAAGAGAATGCACGAGCACGTTGCACCCTCCTGGGCAGTACCGATCGATCGAGACGCTTGCTCCGAGGCAGATCCGAAGCCCCTCCCGCGACACTCTATCAGCGAGGCAGCGCACTCTCGTCGAGAGACAGACGGAGCCCATTGAACCGATTCATTGCGACCGTCATGCCTTCCCGGTGCCACACCAGGACCGCTTCAGCTGCGAGGGTTGCGGTCCGCTCCGCGAGCGGTCGCTCCTCGGGATGGAATGGACTCAGCACGTAGTCGCGTCCTTCCTCCCGGCGGGTCGGTCGCCCAATGCCGATCCGAAGACGTCCGAAACGATCGCTTCCCAGTTCGCGAATCACTGATTCGACACCGTGGTGACCGGCAGCGCTTCCTCCCTGCCGGAACCGCAATGTGCCGAGTGGCAAGTCCATATCATCGTGAACCACGAGCGTTCGATCCAAGGAAAGTTTGTACCAGCGAACTGCGGCTGCGACAGCCACACCACTGCGATTCATGAATGTCAGAGGCTTCAGGAGTAAAAGTAACCCGCGGTCGGTGTGCACCGTTGCGAACTCTCCTTCGAATCGCCGCTGAAAACCGACGACATTCGTGAGTTGCGCCACGTGATCGATCACCCAAAACCCAACGTTGTGTCGGGTTTCGGCGTATTCCGAGCCTGGATTACCCAATCCAACCACGAGCCACGCATCAGAAGCCACGATCGAGCACCTCCTGATAGACTGCGAGCGTTCGGCGAGATGATTCCTCCCAGGTAAAGCGCTGTGCCCGAAGGCGAGCCCGGTGAGCGAGTTCTGCCCGGAGATCGGCATCGCTCAGTACACGGACCAATGCCCCCGCGAGGCTAGCCGCCGTTTCTTCTCGAACCAAGAGTCCAGCATCGCCCACGATCTCTGGAAGTGCACCGACAGCGAAAGCAACGACAGGTACGCCGTGGGCCATCGCCTCGACTGCTGGCAAGCAGAAACCTTCGTCGCGGCTTGCGACGACGAGCGCAGACGCTACAGAGTAGAGCGCATGCAAGTCCTCGTCATCGATGTCCGACAACCAACACAGGACTCTTTCGCGCTCTCCAACGCGGAATTGCTGTACGGTACTGGTGCATTGCCAACCTTCTTGTCCGACGATCACCAGCAGCGGAGCAGGTTGGACGTCAGCCTGCCGGAGAAGCGAGAACGCCTTCAGCAAGAGATCGTAACGTTTGCGCGGCTCGACCGTCCCGATCGCCAGGAGGAGCGGTCGCTCTTTGATCTGAGGGCCGAGCCGTGGCATCAGGATACGGCTCGATCGTTCCCAGGCGTCGGACACAGTCGATCCCCATTGGTGGTGGACACCGTGATAGATGACGCGGATGCGCTCACCCCTTTCCGGCACCACCGAGCGGAGTCGCCGAGCTGTGGCCTCTGACGGCACGATGATCCGATCCGCGGCTCGGAGGCGCTCCAGAGTCCGCCGGTAGTAGCGAAGAGCGGAGGGAGTCAAATCACCAGGTGCATCGAGAAAGGCGAGGTCATGGATGGTCGTGACACCGCGTATCCAAGGGGGAAGGCGCGGCAGGACGAAATCGGTTGCATGGTAGACACGAATTCCGCGGAATGCCAGTTCACAGCCGAGGCTCCAAGTTTCCAATGGATGATGCGGTGGTGTCATGACCCGAAGCGATGACAAGGGAAGATCCGGCAGAGAACGATTGACGACGAGCCGAAAGCGCACTTCTGAGGAATCGCTTTCCGCACGTGCCAAAGCACGACCGAGTTCAGCAATATAGCGGCTGATCCCGCCCCGACGATACGCCAAGAGACGCCCATCGAGCGCGACGACCGGAGTCAGCGGGAACCTCACCGTCAGGACTCCTTCCCCGAGCCTGTTATACTTCCGGCGGAGTTCGCTGTCTCGGCTACCGAGATCGCTCCCTAGTGGCGCAGGAGCCCAAAGGCGGAAAGGCGAAGAGGACGAGCCATGGACTTCTTCGGAATGGGACCCGGCGAGCTGCTCGTCATCATGATCTTGGCACTCGTGCTCTTCGGTCCGGGTAAGTTACCGGAAATCGCCGCCACGGTCGGACGAGCAGTTCGCGAATTCCGCAACGCGACAAGGGAGCTGACGAGCGAGTTCGAGCAGGCATTCCGTGAGGTTCAGGAGAGCACGACGGAAGTCGCCACGTCGGTTCTCTCGGTCCAGCAAGAAACTCATACCGCGCTTCAGGAGACTCGGGCAGCACTGAACGAGGCAACGGTCACCGTCTCTCAAGCAGCGAGTACGGTTGCGCTCGATCAGGTGTCGGCGCCTGCTACCATGCCTGCTGCCCCCATGGTTCCGCCACTCGCACCCTCGGAGTCAACCGCCGTATCGGCCAATGTGAGTAACGGACGGCGTGAGCCGACGAAGGACGACCCGCTCGCGGATCTGGTCGACCTCGACGAGCTGCTCACCGAGCCGAAACCGTTGTCATCGACTGGACCGTGGGAAACGTGAGTTTTCCCGCACGCTAACCAGTGCGCCGAGCGATCCACAGGCAGACGCGACCAGTAGCATCGTCCCGTGTTTCCCAACGCATCTCGGCGAAGAGCGGGACGGGTGGTGGGGAAGGAAGCTGCGCACAGTCGAGCAGAGCATGAGCAGCAGTCGGACCGAAAAATCGACGGAAAGGACGCATCCACCACGGCCACGAGCGCGGCTGTGCGGTAACGACCGCAACGTACAGGCCTCCTGACCGGAGAACCCGAGCTACTTCACTGGTCATCTCGTTGGTCAGGAAGACTCCGGTCGGAAAGGTGGTCACGACCGCATCGAGGCAAGCATCACGCAATGGTAGTCGCCGCGCGTCAGCGCGGACGATCCACACGCGCTCGGAGCGTGCGACGCGGCGGCGAGCTAGCCGTGTCATCGTCGGGGAACGATCGATCGCCAGGACTCGCTTGCCTCGCGTGGCTAAGTCCGCTGCGAAGTCACCCGTCCCACAACCGATCTCAGCAACGTCTCGCACACCGGCAAGCCAGGGCAACGCGGCACGTTGCCAGGCTTGCCACGCGTTTCCGAAGAGCATTCGTGTCAACAACGGATAGACAGGAGCGAGCGGACCATAGAAGAGTTCCAGGACCGACCGTCGGACGTCCTGACCGCGTGGGATCAGCCGCAACCGGTTATGCGATGACTCAGCCATGATCCTCGTTCACCCTCCTCGTCCGCCTTGTGCGAGTCTCGATCGACAGGGTATACCGGATCGAGAGACAGAAGGAGCGGCACTTCTCATCGAAAGGATCGACGAGAAAGGCATGAAGGGGAAGGGAAGGTTCCGCATCATCGCACGCGACACGGCCACGATGGCCCGCCGCGGTGTTCTCCACACCCGTCGCGGGCCGGTGCAGACCCCCGCATTCATGCCGGTAGGGACACAAGCCACAGTCAAGTCCCTGACGCCCGAGGAAGTGCGCGCCACAGGGAGCGAGATCATCCTGGCGAATACGTACCATCTCTTCCTGCGCCCCGGGCTGGAGGTCATCGAAACAGCTGGAGGCTTGCATACCTTCATGTGCTGGGACGGTCCGATTCTGACCGACTCCGGCGGATTTCAAATTTATAGTTTGGCAAAACTCCGTGACGTCACAGAGAAAGGAGTACGATTCCGATCGCACATCGATGGCTCCCTTCGCGAACTCACCCCGGAAATCGTCATCGAGCTCCAAATGCTCTTCGGCTCGGACGTGCTGATGCCGTTGGATGACGTCGTCGGCTTCGGGGAATCCAACGAGCGGCAGCAGGAGGCGATGGCTCGTACGCACCGTTGGTTGCAAAGGAGTCTCCACCGCTTCCAGGAGTTGACAACAGCGCTCGCGGAGGAGAAGCGACCATTGTTGTTCGGTATAGTCCAAGGCGGCTTCGACCCCAGTCGCCGCGTCGAAAGCGCGCGCTTCGTGGCGTCGCTCCCGGTAGACGGTCTCGCGATCGGCGGGCTCAGTGTCGGTGAACCGAAGGATCTTCTCTATGCAATGCTCGATGCGACTGCAGGAGAGTTGCCCGATGATCGGCCGCGTTACCTGATGGGCGTCGGTGCGCCGGATGATCTTTGGCGAGCGGTCGCGTGTGGCATCGATCTGTTCGATTGCGTCCTCCCGACCCGCTTGGCACGGCATGGTGCGCTCTTCACGCCAACCGGTCGCGTGGACATCACCGGAGCGCGCTTTCGTCTGCAGACTTCACCAGTCGACGAGACATGTGACTGTTACACCTGCCGGCGATTCAGCGCAGCCTATCTGCACCATCTCTTCCGCGCGCGCGAACTGTTGGCCTACCGGCTCGCCACGATCCACAACGTCCGGTTCTTGCAGCGTCAGATGGAAACGATGCGTCGTGCGATCGAGGAAGGAACGTTCGCCGAATACATGGAACGGTTCCTGTCCTCCTACGAGGCGCGTACAGCCCTGACATCGAGCGATCGTCTGGTCAACGGGTGAGGGTGAGATGATGGACGATCGTGCAGCACTCCACTGCATCGTTTTCGGTCGTGTTCAAGGAGTCGGCTTTCGCTTCTTCGTCGTCGAGATTGCCGAACGGCTCGGTCTGACGGGTTGGGTTCGCAACCGTGAGGACGGGCGATCAGTCGAGATCTGGGCGGAAGGTCGGCGGCCAGCCTTGGAAGCCCTTCGCGACCAGGTTCGGACAGGCCCACCAGGTGCGTGGGTCGAGCGCGCTGAATGCGCGTGGGTGGAGCCGACTGGACAGTTCGACGATTTCAGCATTCGACGTTGAGGAAACGGGGACAGAGGATGGCGACGATCGCGATCGTCGGTCTCGGTTATGTTGGGCTCGTTTACGGGGGGGCATTTGCCGATCTGGGCAACAGTGTGTGGGGTATCGACATCGACGTCGAGAAAGTCGACAAGCTTCGCCAGGGAACGATGCCGATTTATGAACCAGGACTGGAGGAGTTGATCCGACGCAATGTCGAGGCGGGGCGTCTTCGATTCACGACCGACTATGCAGAGGCGATTCCCGACGCCGAGTTCGTTTTCATTTGCGTCGGCACCCCTTCGACCCTCGATGGGGATGCCGACATGCGAGCAGTGCGAGCAGCCGCCGAGACGATCGCTCGGCACCTGAGCGGCCATACTATCATCGTGAACAAGAGCACCATGCCGATCGGGTCCGGAGATTTCGTCTCGGCTCTGATCGACCAGCTCAAACCCCCGGGCACGACGTTTGCCGTCGTGACGAATCCAGAATTTCTGCGCGAAGGCTCGGCGGTTTACGACGTTTTCCATCCGAGCCGTATCGTGCTCGGAGCTGAGGATCGCGAGGCAGCTGAGCGAGTCGCTGAGCTCTATCGTGTCCTGAACGCGCCGATTCTGATCACAGACCGACGAAGTGCCGAGATGGTCAAGTATGCATCCAACGCGATTCTGGCGACCCGTATCAGCTTCATCAACGAGATCGCCCAGATCTGCGAGCAAGTCGGAGCTGATATCAAGATCGTTGCGCAGGGTATGGGCTACGATCCACGGATCGGCCCGCTCTTCTTGGAAGCAGGACTCGGTTTCGGCGGTAGTTGCTTCCCCAAGGATGTCCGCGCACTGGCAGCGACGGCCGAACGGGTCGGGTGCCATCCGCAACTCTTGCATGCGGTACTGGAAATCAACGAGGATCAGCGTCGCCGCTTCGTCCGGAAGGTCCAAGAGCTTCTCGGCGATCTGCATGGCCGTCCGATCGCGCTCTGGGGTCTTGCGTTCAAGCAAGACACGGACGATGTCCGCGAGTCTCCCGCCCTGGACGTTTTACGCATGCTCCTCCAGCGAGGAGCTCTCGTAACAGCGTATGATCCCGCAGCCATGACGAATGCTGCGCGAGAAGTACCTGATGCCCGGTATGCACCGGATCCCTATTCCGCGGTGGTCGGAGCCGACGCGTTGCTTATCGCGACGCCATGGAACGAGTTCAAGCAGGCCGATCTCCGGCGGGTCAAGGGACTGATGCGAACCCCCATCATCGTCGATGGGCGCAATATCTACGAACCAGCAGAGGTCCGGAGTCTCGGATTCGTCTACGTTGGAGTTGGCCGTGGTCATCGAACCGATCTGGGATCCTGACGCGGCAGGGCCGGTCGAAGTCGGGGTCGATGCAATCGAGATCTGGCGAATCGAACGCACGCTCGCCCGTTTCGGGCAGCGTTTTCTGGCACGGGTCTATACCGAAGCAGAGCGAGCCCGCTATGCTGGGAGAGTGGCCGAGTTGGCAGCCCGCTTCGCGGCCAAGGAAGCAGTCATGAAAGCACTCGGTACCGGAGTCCGCGGCGTGCGCTGGCGCGATATCGAGATTTTGCCGAACCGTCGTGGGAAACCTTTGGTCATCTTGTACGGAACTGCACGGGAGCGTGCGCACCTACTCGGCCTGGAGCATATCGCTGTTTCCTTGACGCATACCCGCGATCTGGCGATCGCGGTCGTCGTCGCCACCTTTCGTGCATCCGACCAACACCGTCCTACCGAGCGCTCCTAGCACAGAGAGGAGAGTCGAGAATGGAGAAGTTGTGTCGTGTCGAAGAAGTTCGTCGTGCTGAAGCCGAAGCAGTCGCCCAGGGTCTCTCGTTGACAGAACTCATGCGGCGTGCTGGGCAGGCTGTGGCGGAGACGATCGAGCACCTAGCGTCTCGAAAGCAGGGAAGGAGAGCACTGTTCCTCGTTGGACCGGGCAACAATGGCGGTGACGGATTGGTCGCTGCCAGCCTTTTGGCAGTGGCTGGTTGGGACTGCGCAGTTTGGAGCTGGAATCGAGATGAACCTGGTGCGATCCCAGCCGAGCCGACCGGCTTGGCGCGCTGCCGCTGGATTCAGAGCGAGGAACTCGATCGCGAACTCTCACTGGCTGATGTGATCGTCGATGCCATTTTCGGGATCGGTGGGCGACCGGAAGTCCCCGAGCCGGTCGCGACGATTTTCGAGTCTGCGCACCGCGCTCGACGTGTCCGGAATACGGTGTTGGTCGCGGTCGATGTTCCTTCCGGCATCGACAGCGATACCGGTGCTGCTGACGCGCGTGCCTTTCGTGCAGATTTGACGGTGATGCTTGGACTGCCGAAGATCGGTGCATACCAGTTTCCTGCTTTTCGTCATACTGGGCTGATCCGACTCGTCGACATCGGCCTACCCAAGCCTCCAGTTAGTCCCGGAAGCGTCGCGCTTCTGACGCTCCAGGATGTTCGTGGATGGCTGCCGGAACGGACGGCCGAGACACACAAATGGGCGGTCGGCGCTGTCCTGATCGTCGGTGGCGCACCGAACTATTACGGTGCTCCGCGCCTCGCAGCGACTGCGGCGTTGCGGGCCGGAGCGGGACTCGTCACACTGTCCGTTCCACGATCGCTCGTGCCCTCGATCGCAGCGGCACTTCCTGATGTAACCTTCCTACCTGCTCCTGACGGTGACGTCGGAGCTGGCCAGCGGTGGGCAAACCTCGTGCGCGATGCCCTCTCACGCTACCGAGCCCTGCTGGTCGGCCCTGGACTCGGTCAAGACCAGACAGCCGAAGAGTTGCTCCACCATCTCTTTGGACTCGGCCGACTGCGGCGTGGGTCCCTCGGTTTCGGTGTGCCGGCGGATGACGGGGTGCCGCAACGCTTCGCTGGCTATGCGGTGATCGATGCGGATGGCCTCAACTGGCTCGCCAAAATGGGTGCCTGGTGGGAAGAACTGCGCGCGGCACGACTCGTTCTTACGCCTCATCCTGGTGAACTCGCGCGCTTGTGTGGTTGCGACGTGACGACGATTTTGGAAGATCCATGGACGCAGGCCGTCGAGGCGGCGGTCACCTTCGGCCAGCACGTCGTTTTGAAGTACGGACACACGGCTGTCGCATGCCCTGACAGGTCGCTTCTGATCGCTCCTCAGGTGCATCCCGCGCTGGCGACTGCTGGGACAGGAGACGTGCTCGCCGGTGTGATCGCTGCGCTCGCGGCGCAGGGGCTGGGACCACGCGAGGCTGCGGCCGCCGGTGTCGTGATCGCCGGCGAAGCGGCCCTGCATGCCGTCGTTTCGACTGGCACGCTCTCGCTCACCGCCTCCGACGTTGTCGCTGCTCTGCCGAAAGTTCTCCGAGCACTGTACGATCCCCGATGGCCACCGGAGCGATCGGTCTCGGCGATCGAGGAGAGCTGAGTGTATGGAAGAGCGCCTCCCATCGCGTCTCTGAAGTTGGTCAGGAGATCGAAAAGGAGAGCGAGCAGAAAATGGTGCAAGAAATTCGGGTGCGTTCCTTGATGACTCGTGATGTCGTTGCCATCAGTCCTGAGACGTCAGTCGGTGAAATCGCTCGGCTGATGTGGGAGCACGCAATCTCGGGTGTGCCGGTCATCGACGAGCAGCGGCGGGTTGTCGGTATCGTGACCGAATTCGACTTGATCGCGCGCGAGGCGAGCTTCAATGCACCGTTGTATGTTCCGTTTCTCGATGCCTTCTTCAAGGTGCCGGGAACGGGCGACGAAACCCAACTCCGCAAGATCCTGGCTACCAAAGCTGCCGAAATCATGTCGAGTCCGGCCATCACGATCGGCCCAGAGGAAACGATCGAAGCGCTCGCAACACTGATGTATCGGCGCCGAGTCAACCCGGTGCCGGTCGTGGACGAGGAGGGACGGCTTCTCGGAATCGTCTCGCGCTCGGATCTCATCTGGCTGATGACGCTCGAAGAACGCGGCGAACTCCCAACGCTCCTGGCTAGCCGCTCTTAGCGGGTGTCGGACCGTTCAAACCGCTCGGCTGAGTCGACTAGTCGTCTTGGTCGATCAGGCCGATTCCTGGAGCTGCTGGCGTAGGGCTTCGACGTCTCGGCGGATGATGAACGTTCGGCCGGAGTGTTCGTCGCGAACGTACTCCAGCTTGCGCTCGTCCATCCAGCGGTAGATCGTCGGACGTGTGACACCGAGACTATGGGCTGCCTGAGTGATGCTGACAAGCTCGCTCGGCTCGTAGGCGCGGAACTTCGCCTGTGAGAGCAGTCTCCCGAGGTCACTTTCCCAGAAGGCACGTGGAACGGAGTAATCTTCTGCGCCAGGTGCCCAAAAGAGGAGTTGAAGAACCAGTTCGATGTTTTCCAGAATCCGTTCCCGTTGCTCGATCAGCCTACCTTGCGCAATAGCAGCCAAGCGCTGCAGCACCTGCCCGATCGGACTCGCTCGGAGCTCTTCGAGGAGTTCCTTCTCGCGCAGATCGATCTGCTCGACGACACGAGGCAGTAGCCGCGACATCAGCCGATAGTGATGCGAATACAGAATCTTCAGCGCGTCATCGATGACCCGCTGATAATTCAAGCTCTGAGTCTCCACGGGTTCTCCTCCCGCCGAGCAATCAGACGACCAGTGTACGTACCCATTCTACGGAGTCCGAAGCTGACCGTCAATAGAGCAAAAAAGTCTGGCTCGCTCGGCGGTGTCCACGCTCTGATCAGTGCCAGCGCGGCACAGCCAACCCATGCTCTCTTTTCGATCACCCCTGATCACTGTCTCGACTTAGCTGGTACTGGGAGGAGGCGAAGTTCCATCGGTAGACCATACCGCCTTGTGGGAGCACGTCGAGCTGGTGGGGACACGGGGAATCGAGTCGCGCGCGGACAGTGCCGAGGGCGAGGCGAGGGTCATTGTTCTTCTGGGAGAGATGAGCGAGCCAGATGGTCCGTGGTGGACCCGACAACTGGGCGAGCGCATGTGCTGCTTGGTCGTTACTGAGGTGCCCACCCGGTGAAGCGATGCGCCGCTTCAGCCATTCTGGGTATGGTCCGCGCCAAAGGAGATCACGATCGTGATTCGCCTCGAGCACGATCAGGTCCGCGCGCGATAAGGCGGCGAGCACCTCGTCAGTCACCGTGCCGAGATCCGTGAACAGAGCAATTTCCGCGTGAGATGTCGCCAGGCGCAAGCCGAACGGCTCGCTCGCGTCGTGCGGCACAGGTACCGGGTAAAGAGCGAGATCGCCGATTTCCAGCCAATGCCGATAGGTGACCATCAGTCGACGCCCGAATTCCAACCGGAGCACGGCGTCCGTACCGGCCGTCGTGACGACCGGGCAAGATTGCCAGCGGAGCAATCCGGCGAGCCCCCGAACGTGATCATGGTGCTCGTGCGTCACGACGATCGCAGTCAGCTCGTGATCGCCGACACCGCTCGAGCGCAAGAGGCGGCGCAGTGTCGTCGGAGCCAATCCTGCATCGATGAGGATGCTTGTCCGTTGCGTGCGGACGAGAAAAGCGTTCCCCTCGCTGCCGCTGCCGAAACAGAAAACGTCCATGGGTCAACCTCCAAACAGCGCGCGACCGATGCGGACGAGTGTCGCCCCTTCCTCGACAGCGATGTCGAAATCGTTCGACATGCCCATAGAAAGCTCAGGCAGAGGGTGTTGGAAACGTTCTTGAAGCTGATCGCGCAGCTCCCGCAATGCGCGGAAGACTGGCCGGACGAGTTCGCTTTCTGATACGAGTGGTGCGATCGTCATCAGGCCGCGAACGTCCAACTGCGGTTTCGTGAGCGCCAGGGCGAGAAGCTCAGCAGCCTCAGCCGGTCGACAACCGTGTTTTTGTTCCTCACCGGCGATATTCACCTGAATCAAGATAGGAAGGCGGCGACCGACACGTGCAGCCTGTTCGTTCAGTTCCTCGATGAGAGCTGCACGGTCGACGGAATGGATCAGCGCGAAGAGCTTGACGGCATATCGGACCTTGTTGGTTTGCAGATAGCCAATGAGATGAAGCTCCGCATCCGGTGGGAGCGGGTTTTCACCGAACTTTCGCTGTGCCTCTTGAACGCGGTTTTCCCCGAACAGGCGTAGGCCGAGTTCGTACGCAGCCTGCACAGTTTCCCGATCGATCCCTTTCGTCACAGCGACGATCTGCACGCTCCGTGGATCACGTCCTGCTCGCTCGACCGCTCGCTCAAGACGACATCGCACACGAGCCAAATTCTCGCGCAGTCGCTCGTACTCTTCCATGGCCTTCTCCAGATTCCGTGCCCTTCAGGGGAGGGCGATCACAGAAGCTTGGGCACCGGCACGCGAGCCGTTCGCGCGATACGAGAACCACTCTCCGGCATGACAGCGCGTGCAAATCCCGGCTCGTTCGATGTGCGCCGGATCGATTCCTTCCTCGATGAGGAGCAGTTCGTTGGCCCGCCAAAGATCGAAGATCGCGCGACGATTGCGCGAGACAACAGCCTGATGACCGCTCGACGGCTCGCTGGCGAGCCAGGCTGTGATCACTTCTTCTCCCACTTCGTAACAGCACGGGCCGATCGATGGTCCAAGAAAGGCCCACACACGCTCGGGTCGAGCGGAAAACTCGTTGCACAAGATGCGGACTGCTTGCCGCGTTATTCCGCCCACGGTGCCACGCCAACCGGCATGAACGACGCCGATAGCGGGGACGTCAGGAGCGTACAACAGGACCGGCACACAATCAGCGCAGATCACGGCGAGCGGCAGGTTCCGTTCCGTCGTTACGAGTGCATCGCTCTCCGGAATTCCCATGCTCGGATCGAGGGCTCCGCGACCCCGCTCTGACGCCGTGACGACAGTAACCTGCGCGCCATGCACTTGGCGAGCAAAAACGGTATGCTCGAGCGGTACCCCGAGGCGTTCCCACCAGGCGCGCCGATTAGCGAGCACGATCGAGATGGTGGCATTCCCACTGACCGATCCAGAAGCGGGCAGAGAGGGGTCCCGCTTAGTGACACCGTGCGGAATGCCGAGTGCGGACAAGCGCGCGAAGCGGAAGGGACGCACAATCATGCTTCTGTCCCCAACATCACGTGAATCACCCAAGGAGCCGCATCGACAACAGCTTGGGAGGCTGCTCGTTCGAGTTCGGCAGGGTCCGACACGCGCACGGCGTTCAGCCTGTAAGACTGTGCCAGTTCGACGAAGTCCGGGTTTACGAGATCGACATCACGGGGTCGGATTCCAGCCTGCTCCATCGCGCGCTTGACAGCTGTATGTGACCGGTCATCGAATATGACGACGATAACCGGCAGCCGATACTGAGCGAGGGTTCCGAGCTCCTGCACGGTGAACTGGATTCCACCGTCGCCACAGATCGCGACTGCCGGACGATCCGGACGCGCATATTTTGCACCGATCGCCATCGGGAGCGCGGAGCCGAGCGTGCCGAACCCTCGCGGAAATGCATAGGTGCGCGGGACGTACACAGGAAACGCACGGACAGCCTCGTAGCAGACCATCGTCATGTCGTGGGCGGTGAAGGCATCGCGCGGAAGTGCGCGCCGCAGCGCGATCAGCCAGGGCTGATAGCGCCGCGCCGATTCATCCGTGACGCCCAGTAACCGCTGACGCACACTCTCGATCTCACTCGGTTCCCAACGGGAGCGTGGGCGGAAACCTGCTTCGACGCGCTCGAGGAGTCCAGCGAGCGCTTCGGCGCAATCGGCTCGCAGCGCAACTGCTGCCGGATAACGCCGATGGAACTCCAGAGGATCGATATCGATATGGATCAGTGGTGAGGGAAGCGGCATCGTCCCTTCCGCGGTCGTCCGCGCTCCCAGGCCGGTCCCGATGGCGAGCGTCACGTCGGACTCTCGCATGAGCTCACTCACTGGGTTATCCGGCGTCCAGCGATAGCCGAAGGCGCCGATGGCCAACGGGTGGTCATCGGGGATAGCGCCTTTACCAGTCACGGTCGTAGTGACGGCTGCGCCGATGGCACTGGCGAGTCGACTGAGCAGCTGGCTGCTGCGTTCGGAGACGGCTCCACCGCCGGCCAAAACGAACACCCGATTCGCCTCAGCCAAGAGCTGCGCTGTTCGGTCGAGCAGATGGTCATCGGGCATCGCGCTGGGAACGGCGATGACGAGCGGATCGGTCATCGCTGTCCGTTCGCGCAGAACGTCGAGAGGAACTTCCAAATAGACCGGGCGCGGTCGCCCGTCATAGAGTTGACGGAACGCTTCGGCGACGGCTGACCTGATTTCGGTGGCACTCAACACGCGGTGTGCCCACTTGACGACTGGACGGACCACGGCGAGCTGATCCGTCATCTCGTGCAGTCGTCCATCCAATTGGCCGAGGTACGGTCGATCGAGACACGTGCTGATCACCAGGACTCGCGAGCTATCGGCGAATGCCTCGGCGATCGGCGTGACGATATTGGTCAGTCCAGGACCAGTGACGGTGATGGCTACACCGACGCGGCCACTCGCTCGCGCGTACCCGTCGGCCATGTAGCCGGCTCCTTGCTCGTGTCGCGGGAGAACTGTGCGAATCTGGCTTCGTTCGAGAGCGGCGTAGAGATCGAGCGTGTGGACGCCGGGAATGGTGAAGACGACTTCCACGCCATGCGCCTCGAGAGCGCGGACGAGTGCCTCAGCGCCCGTCTCCTGGCGCTCGCGTCTCACTGAGGGGGTCGAGGGAATCTTCACTGAGTTCATCTGCGAGTGCCTCCCGAAAGTGCTCCCATGCCCGCGCCGCAGTGTAGGAGAAGGCGGATCCCCGTGCAATGGCAGAGTGTTCCCGAGACGGTCGCCGTCGGCTGGTTCCCCGAACTGGAACGAGTCGGCGCGACACACTGCTCCGGCCGGGAAGTTCGCGGCCAGATACATGCGCATAAGAACCCTTATGCGCAAGACACAGAGAGCCAGGCTCCGCGCCTACTCTTGGACCGCCGCAGCAGTGTCCTGTGCTCTTCGGGGTGGTTGCCCTCTCGTGCTCGTCTCGCCGTTCGGGCATCTGAGCGGATTTGTGGTGATCCCGCACTGTCCGCATGACGCGAACACTCGCACCGTCGCAAACTCCTTAGTCCTGGAGACAGACTAGGGCTCGCGGTGAACCGCTCTTGTGCGAGCACTCGCTCCATGGTCACCGCCCCGTATCGATCGAGGCAGCTATCACTTTCGCATACCGGTGTGCCCATCGTATCGGTTCCGGAATGCGATAGCGACTGAGTCGGAGCACCCAGCGGATCGCTTCCTGGAGCGTGATACGGTGCCCGACCGACACGATAAGCGGCCGGGCACCCGGGCGCGTGCGAACTGCTGCACCGATCATTTCTCCCTCCGCCACCAGTGGTGTCCACGCTCCACGGTTCGGCCCCGGCTCGCGATACGAGCCGTACAGCCGGGATTTGGCCGCACCGATCGTCGGAAGGCCGAGCACGACCCCTACGTGGCTCGCCAGACCGCAGCGGCGAGGGTGCGCTCGTCCTTGTCCGTCGACGACGAGAAGGTCCGGTTTCTGTTCGAGAGCTCGGACCGCTTCGGTGATCACTGGCGCCTCTCGGAAGCTGAGAAACCCTGGAATGTAGGGAAAGGTCACCCTTTGTTCGGCGATCGCTCTCTCGACCTCGCGGAGCGGAAGAAAGTCCGTGGCTTCGTCGTTGGCTGGTTCGGTCAGAAGCTCGAAGCAGACGGCGACTGCGACCGCTCGCTCTCCGCGCAGGTGCATGTCTGCACCCGCAATGAAGCGGGGCGTTTTGGGAAGCGGAGTTTCCACTACCTTCCTTGCCAGTTCTTCCTGCAGACGAGCGAGTTCCTCGAGTTCGAGCGGAGAGAGCGTTGGATTTCCTGGCACGAGGCCTGGCGACATCTTTCGAGTCTCCGCGGTCGACGTTACTCGAAGCAGGTCCCGCTTGCCAGCCGTGCGCCGCGCCACCAGTCGAGAGCTGACATCGCTCGCTTCCCTTCAGGCTGAACCGTTTCCAGCGCGAGTGGCCGCGTGCCCGTGCCAACGAGCACCGCCGTTTGCATGACTGAAAGGCAACCAGGTGCTAAGTCGATCTCCGTTTCAATCAGTCTTGCCCGTAGCAGAATGAGGCGTCGACTGCCGAGTGTCGTCCACGCACATGGCCAAGGTTGGAATGCCCGAATCTTCCGCTCGATGAGCTCTGCTGGCTCCGACCAGTCCACTCGGCCGTCAGCCTTGGTGAGCGGACGCGTATACGTTGCTTCTCTGTCGTCCTGAGGGACCGGTTCGAGTCGACCTGCGAGCCAATCCCGGATCGTATCAGGGAGGAGTTCAGCCGCGATCTCGGCGAGTCGAGCGCTGAGCGTGGCTCCCGTGTCGTCGGGCGCGACGGGGATCGCGAATTGGCGAAGGATCGGGCCGGCATCCAACTCGGGCGTCATGACGACGAGCGAGACGCCAGTGATCGCATCACCATTGAGCAAGGCCGCCTGGATCGGACTGGCCCCGCGATAGCGTGGAAGCAGTGAAGGATGCACGTTGAGGAAGCCATGCCGTGGCACTGAAAGCATCGATGCTGGGATGATTTTGCCGTAGGCGACCACAACGGCGAGCATCGGTGCCACGGCGGCGAGTCTCGCCTGCGCTTCGGAGGTACGGAGAGTCTCTGGTTGCCAACATGGGAGGCCCAACTCCTGCGCCAGCACCTTCACTGGCGGAGGTTGGAGTTCCCGACCCCGTCCCGCTGGTCGATCCGGCTGGGTCACGACCAGCACGACGGCAAAGTCCGACTGTGCTGCGAGTGTGCGGAGCGAAGGAACAGCAAATTCCGGTGTTCCGAAGAAGACCAGGCGAAGCTTGCTCTCCACCGGCTGGGACTCCCCGATTCGTGCGCGACCGTTTCTACCACCGTTTCTACCCCGGTTCTACCCTACCATGGCTCTCTGGGGTCGGGCATCATTTGCGGGGTTACGAGGACGGACGAAGTGCGCGACGATCGACCGACGAGGCCAAGGGTCGCTGTTCGAGAGCGTTCAGCCATATCGGCACGCCGTTTGGTGAACGCTTTCTCGCTACTCCTGATACTCGGCAGTGCGCTGCTGCTCCGTCTGCACGGCCTCGATTGGGACCAAGGGCACCTACTGCACCCGGACGAACGCTTTCAATTGATGGTTGCGGTCGACCGCATCCGCACGCCCGAGCACCTTACTGATTTGCTCGATCCGAGGCGAAGTCCCTGGAACCCGCGATCCGCTGGACCCGACGGATCCCCGCAGACCTTCGCCTATGGCGCCTTGCCTCTCTATTTCTTGGAATCGACCAGTTGGTTTACCGATCAACTGCTCAACGCAGTAGGCATCGAACCGGGAACAGCACGCGATCTGTACCGCGCGTTGGCATTCCGCGGACGTTTCCTCACGGCCCTGATCGACGTCCTCGGCCTCTTTTTCGCTGTGCTCATTGCCCAGTGGGCCTTCGGCCGAGCAGCCGCGTCGATCGCCGGCCTTCTCGTTGGGTTGAGTGTTATCACGATTCAGCAAGCGCATTTCTTCGTGGTCGATCCATGGGCGACGACCTTCGGGTTGGCGACGCTCTGGGCGACGACGCATCTCGCTGACACGGGATCACGTCGTTGGGCAGCACTCGCTGGAGCGTTCTACGCCGCGGCACTCGCTTGCAAAGTGAGCATGTGGCCACTTGCGGTGCCGATCGGTATAGCACTGGTTTGGTACAGCTACCGCACTGGCTTCGACGGAGTACGCCCTGTTTTCGCAAACCTAGTGCGGAACCTGGTCACGCGCACGCCCTGGACGGTCCTGCTGGCCAGTACCGTGATTGCCTTCGCAGTCTTCGAGCCGTACACGCTCCTCGATCCCGGCTCGACGCTTCGCGATATCGTGCGTGAGTGGGAGATCGCACGGGGGCGTCTCGATGTTCCCTATACGCGGCAGTATGTCGGTACTGTTCCGATCGTCTATCAACTCGAACAGCTCTTTCGTTGGGGTCTGGGGCCTGCCTTCGCGGCGCTGAGCGTCATCGTCGTCGTTCGTGACGCACGAAAACTCCTGGTCGAGATCATCTCTCGCCGCCTCCGCATGTCAGCGACCGAAGGTTGTGTATCTACCACAGGTCAGCGTGTGTCCGTCACGCGCCTTCTCCTTCTCAGTTGGATCCTCGCGTACGGCCTGACAGCCTGGACGGCGGAGACGAAGTATCTCCGTTACTCCCTTCCCTTAGTCGCTCCGCTTGCCATCTTGGTGGCAGCTACCTCGAGCGAGTGGCTGCAGCGATCTTCCTCACGCTGGCAGCGAGCCGGCGCCAGTCTCGCTGTGCTGCTCGTGCTCGGCGTCACCGCGGCGTGGGCTGGTGCCTTCAGCACGATCTATCGACATCCGCATACACGCGTGGAGGCCTCCGAGTGGATCGTGTCTCACATTCCCCCGGGCGCCGTTCTGGGTGTCGAGCATTGGGATGATCGTCTGCCACTCTCGGTTTTCGGTATCTCTCCTGACGCGCGCTATCGGTTCGTCACGCTCGCGCACTACGATGATCGACCCCCGGAAGAAGCGTTTCGTTACCTCGCCGCACGACTTTCCGAGGTCGACTATATCGTTCTGTCCTCGGATCGCTTGGCCGGATCGATTCCTCGTTTGCCGTGGCGTTATCCAGTGACGAGCGAGTACTACCGATTGCTCGATCAGGGAGCGCTCGGCTTCCGACTGGTTTACGAAGCCAAGCAGGAATCGCGGCTCGGTGCGTTGCGCTTGGGCGACCTGGAAGCGGACGAGAGCTTCACCGTCTACGACCATCCGCGAGTCCGGATTTATCAGAAAGTGCGCCAGCTCAGCGAGGACGAGCTGCGACTGCGCTTCGCCTGGGCTTTGCAACGCCCCTGGTACCCACAACGCGATCGCCCGGAGGCCTACCGGCAACTCCTGGATGGGCCAGCCGAGAACGTTGCGGTTGCGCGCGATCTGGGCTGGGCTAACGAGTGGCTCGCTCGGGACTGGCAAGCGATCGCCTGGTGGGTCGCCCTTTCGTTCGCGATCGGTGCCGTGGGATTGCCACTGGCAGCGCGTGTCGGCGCGCCGCTCCCGGACGCGGGTTTTGCGCTCGCCCGTCCGCTCGGGCTGATCGTCCTCGCGTATCCGATCTGGTTGGCAGCCAACTGGCGGATCCTCCCGTTCGAGCTTCCGTGGCTGCTCCTTCCCATGGCCGGTGTGGGGGTTTTGCTCTGGTGGTCTTGGAACCATCGGCTGCGGGCACTCGTTCGGCCACGTATCATCCCCGCCGCTCTTCTGGTCGAGGGCAGCTTTTGGTTCGGTTTCGCTTTCTTCCTGGCGCTTCGCTGGCTCTATCCGGATCTTTGGCACCCGTTCTTCGGCGGAGAAAAGCCGATGGAACTGGCGTACGCGAATGCGATCGCGCGCAGTCGCTGGTTGCCGCCATACGATCCCTGGCTCGCCGATGGAGTGCAGAACTATTATTACTACGGATTCTACGTCAGTGCTTTGCTGTGGAAGTTGAGCGGACTTTTACCCGATCGGGCTTTTCAGCTGACGGTCGCGACCTTTGCCGGGCTCGTGGCGAGTCTCTCGGTCTCGCTGGGACTCGCCTCGGTTCGATGGTTGGTGGACAGCGATAGTCCCACCCCTTGGCGCAGACGGGTACTCGTGACCAGCGTGTTGGCGGGGCTGGGTTCCCTGTGGTGGATCCTCTTCGCCGGGAATTTCGACCCATTCGTCCAGGCCGTGACCCGGCGTTCACTGGCGATCGATTTTTGGCAGAGTTCGCGGGCGATCGCCCAGGCGATCACGGAATTCCCCTACTTTTCATTTCTTTATGCCGATCTCCATCCGCATCTCATCGCACTTCCTATCTGGTTGAGCCTCATCGCTCTCATCGTAGCTGCACATGCCGATCAGGAAGCACCTGTCCGGGAACGCGCTCTCCGTTGGATGACCAGCGTGTTGGTCGGGAGCACGGTGATGGTGGTCAATAGCTGGGATCTTCCCCTCGTAGCCCTACTCCTGGTGGCGATGACGCTGGTCACGATCGTACCGCGCCGACCTGTCCAACTGGTTTGGGTTGTCGGTGGGAGCATCCTCGCTCTCGCAGTATCGCGGCTTTTGTATTGGCCGTTTTACGAACGTTTCGCGAGTCCAGTCACGAGTCTCCGCCTACTGGAATATGGCACCCCTCCCGAGCAATTTCTCGTGCACTTCGGGATATTGCTGGCGCTACCGCTGCTTGCAGTCATCGCGAACTGGTCGCTTCCGGCGCGTTCCTTTTGGAGCCTCGGTTTGGTCGCAGTCGGTGCAACAGCGATCGGCTATGCTGCCGGCCTCCTGCTCCGAAGCGGTAGCTGGAATCAGGTCGAGCTATCCCTCAGTGATACATGGATCGTCTTGCTGCTCCTCAACGTCTTTCTTAGTGTCTCCTTCGGGTGCTCGCTCGCTGGTTTCGATCCGCTGCGGCCGGAAGCACTGTGGTGCGTCGCCCTCTTAGGTGCCGCAGTTGGCTTGTTCGGCTCGAGACATTTGGCAGCATCCCTGCTCGTCGTACCGACCGTTCTCGTGAGCGCATGGCTCGTGCAGCACTGGCGTGATCGGCGAGCACCGCTCCTGGGATTGTGGGTTGTGGCGGCAAGCATCGTCATTCTGATGGAAACCGTCGTCATCGTCGACGATCTCTATGGGTCACCGTGGCAGCGGATGAACACCGTCTTCAAGCTCTCGTTCGAGGCCTGGCCCCTCTTGGCGTTGAGCGGCTGGGGTCTCTTCATCGATCGGTGGCACGCACAGTCGACTCTGCGAACCCGAGCGCGCACGTTCGCACAGCTCGTTCTCGTCGGTGTCGTCGGCATTTCGAGCCTCTACCTGTTCCTCGGGACACCACAACGACTCGCTCTCCGCCTGCCGTCGACACCGCAACCAGGGAGTCTCGACGGCTATGCATGGATGCGCGGCGGCTTTTACTTCACGAGTCGCGGAGAACCGATCTCGACGAGCGAGGACCTCGCCGCGATCCAGTGGTTACGACGGAATCTCTCGGATAATTCGGTGATTCTCGAGGCTTCGATCGGCCCCTACCGTGGGAACGGGTCTCGCCTTTCGAGTGCGACAGGTTTGCCGACTGTCTTGGGCTGGGATCGGCACGAACGGCAACAGCGCACGCGGGTTATCCCGACTGATGGAACGATCCGGTTGGAGTCGCCGCTCGGTCCGATAGTCGATGAACGACTGATCGCAGTCCGGGAGATATACCAGACCACTGATCCCACGCGGAAGCGCTGGCTGCTGTACCAGTATCGAGTCAGGTACGTCATCGTGGGACAAGTCGAACGGCGCTGGCGAATTCAGCCAGGGTTTGCTGGGGCGACGATCCCAGACGAAGTTTATGCCTCACCCGAGGGAATCGCTGCATTCGAGGCCTTGATCGGTGACACGCTTCGCGTTGCCGCGACGTTCGGCGACACGGTCATCTACGAAGTCGTACCGCTCAGCGAGAGGTGAGGTAATTCGGCATGCGCGATCTCGAGCTGGCTGTGCTGTGGCAGGCGATCTGGCTCGCCGCTGCCGCCGCGATCATTCCATGGCTTCGCTGGTTGCACCTTCCTGCGCGACCAGCGCAAGGGATCGCTCTCGCTACCGGACCAGCATTGGTGGTCCTTCCCCTTTGGTGGATCGGAATGTTATCGGAAATTCCTTTCACGAGGGGGACACTGCTCTTTGTCTTTTCGCTCCTTGCGTTCATCGGTTGGGGACTGGTCATCGCACGAGGGCAGTCATGGCAGTCGCTGAGAGAAATCACGACAGCGTGGCCTCTCCTCCTCGTCCATACAGGTGCATTCGTTCTCTATGCTCTCTTTCGCAGTTACAACCCAATGATCCGCTACACCGAGAAGCCGATGGAGCTTGCTTTCCTCTCCGCAGCCTGGGCGAGTCCTGATCTGCCACCCCCTGACCCCTGGTTCGCTGGTCATCCGATCAACTATTATGCATTTGGTTACGTCGAGTTCGGTGCCATCGCGAAGGCGTTGGGATGCCAGCCAGAGTTCGCCTTCAATCTCGCGCTTGCTTCGCTCTTTGCCAGTTCAGTGACCGCTGCGTCCGTAGCCGCCTGGCTTCTCGCTACAAGATATGGAGCCAAAGCCCGTCTCCTTGTTGGAGCACTCGCACTCTTTCTCCTCGTCGGTATCGGAAATTGGCAAACAGCGTGGCTCCTTCTGCAAGACCCTCGTAACGCACTCGCTGCATCCTGGTGGGCTGGGCCGGGTTGGAAAGCTTCTCGAGTCATCGTGGACAGTGGCTTTCCGTGGGACAGGACACCGCGCCCGACGATCAACGAATTTCCGACGTTTTCTTTTGTCCTGGGTGACCTTCATCCTCACCTCCTGGCGCTCCCCCTATTTCTCTCGTTTCTGATCGTACTCATTGCGCTCTCACAAGCGACTCATGCGCCAATGTTTCATGCCCAGCCGTTCGATAGAGCTACCAGTCACCTTTTCCAAGCCCATGTTGGCCGAGAGCGGTGGACATTCCCGATACTCGCGGGCATCGTCCTTGGTTGCTTGTGGATCACCAATACGTGGGGAGTGCCGCTCGCGACGGTGACTGCCGGACTGGTTCTGCTTGCGCGTCGGCGTTGCTCGATCCGGATGACGGTCGTTCAGGGTGCTCTCATTCTCAGCGCGGCAGCTTTCGTCGCTTTTCCCTTCCAAGCGAACTATGTTCCGGCCTACGGCGCACGAGCTGAGGAACTGCCGGCCTTCCTCGCGAGCGTGCCAATCGCCAGTTGGTTCCTCCGTACGGTCGGAATCGTCGTCTGGGAGCGCAGCTCGTTCGGTGAATTGCTCCGTGCACATGGTCCGCTACTCGTCTCCGGTCTCGTGGTCCTGGCTTCCGCCTTTGGCGGGTCCGACCACCAACGCGTGCGACCGGCTGTGCTGGCTGGTGCGGTCGGCTTCGCGCTCGTTGCTGGCTTAGCCAGCGCCACCCCAGCTCTCGTGGTTTTCGGCCTACCCCTGGCGGGACTCGCATGGGTACTCTGGCGAGAGCGAACCGAAGCACCCGAAGGCCGGGCCGCGCTGGCGATGCTCGCCGCCGCTTGGAGCGCGATTCTCGCTGTCGAGTTCTTCTATCTGCGCGATGTGTTCGGCGACCGGATGAATACCGTGTTCAAGGTCTATTTCGATGCTTGGGTGCTCCAGGCAATTGCTCTACCACCGCTTCTGATGCATGCCCTAGCGAGCTGGAAATCCTGGGGAAAGAGCATAGCGATCGTTGTTGTCGGCTTCTCCCTGCTCGCCGCCGCTTCGTATACGCCCTTGTCTGTCTGGAAGTGGACCGACGGATTTGCCCAGCTGATCGGCTTCGACGGGCTCGCCTATCTGCGACAGGCCCATCCCGAGGAGTTCCGGGCTATCGCATGGTTGCGCGACAGCACCCAACCCGATGCCGTCGTCTTGGAGGCACCAGGATGCTCGTACGGTATGGTCGGCGAACTACCGCACAATCGGGTTTCTATGGCTTCCGGCCGTTCGACGATTCTGGGCTGGGATGGGCACGAGTACCAGTGGCGACGTGGCAGTGCGCGTGACTTGGCAGCACTCCAGAACCGTCGAGAACTGCTCCGCCGCTTCTTCGAGCAACCGGGTGTGGAAATCGTCTCTGCTGTCCTCAACACGTACGGCGTTTCCTACGTCTTCGTCGGGACTTTGGAGCGGACAGGACTCGGACCGAACTGCCCGTTCCTCCGATTGCCAGCCGCCGAGGCTCTCGGGACAGTTCTGCAACAGATCGGTTGGACAGCCGTCTACCAGGACGGAGCAGTGTCGATCTACGCACCAGTAGCGCAGCGTTGACCGGGTTCGCCTGCTCGTGCTACCATGGGCTTTGCCACGCTGAGCGTGGTTGAGCTATGGATGACTTCGACCTCGAAACGAGGAGGGACACGATCAGTACGACACGGCCACTTCGAGTCAATGAACGGATCCGCGTTCCCGAGGTTCGCCTCATCGACGAGACTGGGCATCATGTGGGGATCGTCCGCACCGAAGAGGCCCTGCGCCTGGCTCGTGAGCGTGGGCTCGATCTGGTCGAAGTCCAGCCCAATGCGAGCCCTCCCGTCTGCCGCATCATGGATTACGGCAAATATCGCTACGAGGAGAGCCGGCGGGAACGAGAATCGCGCAAGCGGCAGAAGACGATCGAAGTCAAGGAAATTCGCTTGCGTCCCCGGATCGACACGCATGACTTGGAAACCAAAGTTCGCCAAATCCAGCAATTCCTGGCCGACGGAGCGAAAGTCAAAGTGACCGTTCTGTTCCGCGGGCGGGAGATCGTGTACCAGGACTTGGGTGAACGTGTCTTGCAGCGCGTGATCGATCTGCTCGGTCCCAGGGCTGTCGTGGAGCAACCGCCTCATGCTGAAGGCCGGACACTCGTCATGTTCCTCGCTCCCGGGCGTGTCGAGGCAACCAGAACAGCGAGCAGCGAAGAACGACAAGCGGAGGGATAGTGACATCATGCCGAAGATGAAGACGAAGCGTGCCGCGGCCAAGCGGTTCAAGATTACCGGGTCAGGCAAAGTGATGCGAATGCGGCATGCTCGCAATCACAACCGACTGAAGAAGGCACCGCGGGTTCGTCGTTCGTTCGACAAGATGGTGCCGGTTCACGCGTCGGATGTGCACCGCATCAAGCCACTTCTGCCGTACGCCTGGTGAGAGGTGAGGGAGAGCGATGGTTCGCGTCAAGCGAGGCGTCACCAAGCATCGAAGACACAAGAAAATCCTCGAACTGGCCAAGGGCTACCAGCTCGGCCGCAGCAAACTGTATCGCCACGCAAACGAGGCAGTACTCAAGGCGCTGCGCTATCAGTATCGCGACCGCCGTGCACGCAAGCGCGATTTCCGACGACTGTGGATCATTCGTATCAATGCGGCTGCGCGTCAGCATGGTATGCCCTATCGTGACTTCATCCATGGGTTGAGACAGGCCGGTGTGGAAGTCGATCGGAAGATGCTCGCTGACCTGGCGGTGCACGATCCGTCCGCCTTCGGTCAGCTGGTCGAGGTTGCCCGTCGCGCTCTGTGACGACGCTAATCAGTTCCCGTCATCATCCACTCGTCAAGTTCGCCCGCTCCCTTCACGAGCGACGAGTCCGCGAGAGGGAGCGGGCCTTTCTCGTCGAGGGGCCGAAGACGATCGCTGATGCTGTGCAGGCGGGCTTTCGGCCCTTGCATCTCTTCTATGTCCCAACGCGTCTCGATCCACGCGAGCAAGAAGTCGTCGCTCGTGCCCAGGCAGTTGGTACGCGGATCATCGCCGTCACGGAGCGCGTCTTGCACGAGATCGCCGAGACGGTCACGCCACAGGCTCTCGTCGCCGTCTTTCCCATTCCTACCATCCCCCTTCACTTACCGACAGTGGAACCGTTGTTAGCGCTCATCGTCGATCGACTGCAAGACCCGGGCAATCTCGGCACGTTACTGCGTTCGGCGCTCGGAGCTGGGGTCCACGCGGTGCTGCTGACGACGGGCACAGTCGATCCATTCAATCCCAAAGTGGTACGGGCAGCAGCGGGAGCGCACTTCCATCTGCCGATCGTAACGCTCGATCCCGTAGCGATTCAGCGAGAATTTCCTGGAATCGAAATCGTGGTTGCCCGTCCGCAGGCAGTGCGTGCCTACGATGACCGGGACTGGACACGCGCTTCCGCGCTGGTGATCGGGAGCGAGGCACACGGTGTCAGTGCAGACCTCGCACGACTGGCAGCAGACGAGGTCAGGATCCCATTACGTGGCGGGGTCGAATCACTCAATGCCGGTGTGGCCGGGTCGATCATTCTGTTCGAGGCTGCTCGCCAGCGCCGTCATGCTGAGCGCAAAGCGACTACTGGAGAGTAGCCGCACCCTCTTGCAAATTTTGCCGTACATGCTATAGTGAGGGTGATCTCGATTGGAGATCGGGGATAGGGAAGGTCAATCAGGGGGTTGAGCCATGCGCAAGAGCGATCTCATCAAGGTCGTCGCCGAACGAACGAATGCCCGCCAGAGCCAGGTCGCTCCTATCGTCAATGCGGTGTTCCAGACTATCCAAGAGGCACTCGCCAAGGGGGAAGAAGTCAGCATCGCTGGGTTCGGGACGTTCCGAGTGAGCGAGCGAGCACGCCGCCGGGGTCGCAATCCGCGGACCAACGAACCCATCGAAATCCCTGCCCGGCGTAGCCCCAGCTTCCGTCCTGGCACGCAGCTCAAGCGTGCCGTTGCAGGGCGTTGATCGAACGCGTTGACGAGGAGCGGGGCAAGGTGGTGCGATACTTCGCATCGACCACTAGCCCCGCTCGTCAGATATCCAGGTTCCGAACCTCTCGCGCGTGCGCTTGGATGAAGCGCTTGCGCGGTGGGACAGCTGATCCCATCAGCATGTTGAACGTCTCGTCTGCCCGTACGGCATCGTCGATCGTCACCTGGAGCAGCGTACGCCGTGCTGGGTCCATGGTCGTCTCCCAAAGCTGCTCCGGATTCATTTCCCCGAGTCCCTTGTAACGCTGTATGTCCCACGTCTTCCCGTCACCCCGGTTGAGAATGGCATCGCGCTCTTCGTCCGAATAAACGTAGTGCACTTCTTTTCCGCTCTGCAGGCGGTACAGCGGCGGCTGGGCGATATAGAGATGGCCGTCAATGATCAGCCCCTCCAGGTACCGGAAAAAGAAGGTGAGCAACAAGGTTCGAATGTGCGCGCCGTCGACATCTGCATCCGTCATCAAAATGACTCGATGGTAACGCAGTTTCGAGCGGTCGTATTGGTCGCCGATGCCTGTGCCGAGCGCGGTAATCAGGGCACGGATCTCCTCGTTGTGTAGCATCCGATCCAGTCGCGCCTTCTCGACATTGAGAATCTTGCCCCGGAGCGGAAGCACCGCTTGGAAGCGGCGATCGCGTCCTTGCTTGGCTGAGCCGCCTGCTGAGTCGCCTTCCACGATATAGAGCTCTGCCTTGGCCGGATCACGCTCGGTGCAGTCGGCCAGCTTTCCGGGAAGGCTGAACGTATCGAGCGCCCCCTTGCGCTGGACCAGTTCGCGTGCTTTGCGGGCCGCCTCCCGAGCCCGGGCCGCAGTCAAACACTTTTCGATGATACGCCGCGCAATAGCAGGATGCTCTTCGAGATAGCTCGTGAACGATTCGTAGACGATCGATTGAACGATACCGGCCACCTCGGCATTCCCGAGCTTAGTCTTGGTTTGCCCTTCGAATTGAGGCTCGGGAAGCATCACCGAGATGATTGCTGTCAGTCCCTCCCGGACATCCTCGCCACTCAGGTTGGGATCGTTTTCTTTGAGAAGACCGTGTCGCCGAGCATATTCGTTGATTGCCCGGGTGAGTGCTGCCTTGAATCCTGTGACGTGTGTCCCACCGTCGATCGTGTTGATATTGTTGGCGAACGCGTGTGTCGACTCGGCATAGCCGTCCGTGTACTGGATCGCCACTTCTACTACACAACCGTTCTGCTCTCGCTTCACGTAGAACGGTTGCGGCTGGAGCACTTCCTTCGTCCGGTTCAAATGCCGCACGAAGGAGACGATACCTCCCTCGAAGTAGAAGGTCATGTCCAGATCGGTGCGCTCGTCGACGAAGTGAATCGTCAATCCGCTCGTCAGATAAGCGACCTCCCGAAAACGTTGCAAGAGCACGTCGCTCTGGTACTCGAGCGAGCGGAAGATCAGCCGATCAGGAAGGAAAACCGTCTCAGTTCCATGATCGTCCGGTGTCGTCTCCGCGATGGTCTCGACTGGCGTCACCGGGACTCCTCGCTCGTACCGCTGGCGGTACACTTTGCCGTCCCGTCGCACGATCACTTCGAGCCACTCGGAGAGCGCATTGACGACCGATGCCCCTACGCCGTGAAGACCACCGGAGACCTTGTAACCACCGCCACCGAATTTTCCTCCGGCATGGAGTGTCGTCATGATGACTTCCAGAGCCGATCTACCGACTTTCGGATGGATATCGACCGGGATGCCTCGCCCATTGTCCCATACGCGAACGGAGCCATCCCGGTGGATGGTGACCTCGATCCGATCGCAGTACCCAGCCAGTGCCTCGTCGACACTGTTGTCGACGATCTCGTAGATGAGATGATGCAATCCCCGAACGTCCGTACTGCCGATGTACATCCCGGGGCGACGTCGGACAGCCTCGAGTCCCTCGAGAACCTGAATGGCACTCGCATCGTAGCGCGCCGTCGACTTCGTCATTGTCGCGATTCCTCTTCTTCTCGCTTTGCGTTCGTACCCTGACGGAGAACGATTACGATCCGTTCGCGATAGAAGAGTAAGCTGGCCAAGATCAGTCCTGTCGCCACGTAGCTGTGACTCACCAACGCGAACGGTACGGCCGCTGCATTCTGGGTAAAGACTCGTAAGGCCAAAGGAAGCCCGAGTTGGACGATCAGGCTCGCCGCAATGAAGCGCATGGTCGGCCAAAAGGCGATTCGGCAGATGCCGAGACTGTAGATGACAGCGCGGAATGGCCCTGCGCCGCTCAAGACGATCGCGTCTTCGACGAAAAAGGTGCCGATGTAGAACACGATCGTGAGGACGACTGCGGCGATCGTGAACGGAACGAGAACGATGTCTCCGAGCCCGAGGAGCGTTGCCCCAAACAAGGTGAAACCTGCCAGAAACGATAACCCCACTGCGGCGAGTGCGAGCAATCCAAGGTAGGTGAGCATGGCCAGCGTGTTGCGGAGTGTGCTCCGAAAGAGTTGCGCTCGTCGCAGACGCTCGCCCCGCACCACATGCGCGAGGATCGTCCAATAGCTCATACCGAGGCCGATACTTGCTAAGAAGAGTGAAAAGACTATCCCGATACTCGCGGCGAGCATCGGCTGAAGGACGAGTGGCTGGTACGGGAGCGCCATATTGTCTGGACCGAGCGCTGCTACTAAGCTCGGAATCAAGCTAGCGAGGATGACTAAAGCGTCGAAGTCCGCGCTCAGCACCGGAACCGGTGCAGGTGCCTGTCCGCCGAGTTCGGGGCGGCTGAGCAACTGGTTCACAGCACGCCCGATTTCGCTCACTGAGATGCGTGGCCCCAACCAGAGAAGGAGATCCAGCCCGACAACCATCAGCGCGAGATAAGGACGGCGATTGAGAATCATGAACGCCGTCCCGATAGTATCGATCACTCCAGCTGGTGCGGGTTCTCGGAGTGAGCGCGATGGTGCTGATCCCACGCTCCTCACCTCTCAATATCGCCCGATTTCCAGCAACCGCTGGTCATCGATTCCAAAGTAGTGGGCGAGTTCGTGCAGAACCGTCTCGCGAACGATGCGAGCAACATCCTGTCGATCACGGGCTGCCCGGCATATGGGTCCCTGGAAGAGCGTGATGACGTCGGGCGGTACGAGACCGTATCCTGTCGTCCGGTGCGGCAGCGGCACCCCCTCATAGAGCCCGAAGAGCGTACCGGTGCGGCTGCCGGCCAGCCGGCGGTGATGTCGACGCGGTTCGCGCTCGATCACCAAAGCGACGTTGTCCAAAGCCCGTCGGAACTCCTCAGGCAGGCGGCTCAGCGCATCGTGGACCATTTCCTCGAATTCACGACGCGTCACGACGACCGGCATGCGACACCCTGTCACTAAACCCGAACAAGTATACCAGAACCGGCCTCTTCGGTGGGCATCACTCCATCCCCACCGCCGCTGCCAAGAGCGCTCTACCGATCGGCAGTGCGACCTGCGCTCCTGATCCGCCGTGCTCCACGACGACGGCAACGACGACGCGCACGTCACCCCGTTCGGCGAAGCCGATGAACCAAGCGTGCGGTGCGAGTTGTCCCACCTCAGCTGTGCCTGTCTTACCCCCGACCGTCACTCCCGGAATACGCGCAGCTTGTGCATACCCGTGTTCGACCGACCAGGTCATGAGTTCGTGCAGGGCTCTCGCTGTCTCTCGGTCAAAGGCGCGTCGCCAGATACGTGGCTCGCGATACCAAATGACTTCTCCAGCCGCGTCACGAGTCTCCTGCACGAGATACGGTTCCGGAAGCGTTCCATCTCTCACGACACCAGCAACGACCAGAGCCATCTGGAGAGGGGTCACGAGCAACTGTCCCTGCCCGAACGCTGTCTCGGCCAGTCCGGCCGGTGCGCTGAGGAAATCAGGCGAGTCGGTCAATCGACTGACAGCGACAGGTAGATCGAATGGGACGCGTTCACCGAATCCAGCTGCGCGCGCAGTCTCCTCCAGTCGAGAAGCTCCCAAAGCCAGACCGACCTGAGCGTAGACCACATTCAGAGAGTAGCCGTAAGCCTCTCGCAAGGTATAGCTCACACGTGCGGGATCTGGGCGATTCTGTTCGATGATCACTCGCGAATCGATCACGAGGGCACCGTCATCCCGATAAACGGTGTCGGGCGTCGCAATACCCGACTGCAAAGCAGCCGCGGCTGTTATCGTTTTGAATGTCGATCCTGGTACGTACAAGCCTTGAATCGGCCGGAGCAAAAGGGGGCCGCGTCCGTCCTCGCGCAAGCGATCGAGATAGGAGGTGGCTTTTCCCACGTCGTCTGCGGAGGCTCCGAGCGGAACGCTGAGCAAATTGGGATCGAATGCCGGTGCAGTGACGAGTGCCAGAACAGCCCCGGTGTTGGCATCGAGCAGGACGATCCCTCCAGTGCGATCGCCAAGCAGCGACTGCCCCAGTTCCTGCAGCCGAGGATCGATGGTGAGAACGATATCGTTACCGCTTCGCCTCCGGTGGAGAATCCCGTCCAGCCAGGCTTGCCACGTACCGGCTGTTCTACCAGAAAGCTCGGCGTCGTACCGCGCTTCCAAGCCAGCAGCACCGTAGAGACCTGGTGAATAGTAACCGGCGAGATACGCGGCGCTCGTCCGATAACGGCGTACTCTGCGTCCATTCTCCACCGTATCCTCTGCGATCACCGAGCCGTCAGACAACAGAATCTTCCCACGGGCGAGCGAGCGTTCGAGGGCATAGCGCCGCACGTCGATCACGCCACTCGTTGGGTCGCTCGTGCGAGCCAGAATCCGCTCACGGTCAAAAAGTTGTGCCCGCAGAATCTGCACGGTGACTAAACCGAAACCGAGCGTGAGCACCAACGCGATATGCAAGAGCGGGTGCGCGTGCCGTCGAGCGAGTCGGCGAATCTCCGGCGCAAGTGCGATTGCCCAAAAACCGCTGGCTACGAGAAGCAGAGCGAACCAGATCGGATCGGTCCGATCGTTCGTCCGTACGATCCCATAGGCGAGAACAGAGAGCGAGGCGAAAAATGCTGCTACTGGGACGACTCTCCAGACCATCTTCACCCTCGTGCCTGCTCGCTGGCACGGAGCAGCAGTCCGACGATGAGAAAATTCGTGATCAGCGAACTCCCACCCGCACTGACGAAGGGTAGGGTGATCCCGGTCAAGGGTAGCAGTCGCACGTTTCCACCGAGAATGATGATCGTCTGTAAGCCGAGTACCGTGACGAGTCCGACTGTCAGGAGGCGAACGAACCCATTTCGGATGCGCAGGGCGATGAGGAAGCCACGAAGGATGAGCACGAGATAGAGCGCGACGAGGGCGATCGTTCCCAAACTCCCCAACTCCTCCCCAATAGCAGCGAACGCGTAATCGGTTGCAACGACCGGTACCGCTTGTGGATACCCGAATCCCCAGCCGGACCCGAAGATATGACCATGCGCGAAAGCCAAGTCAGCCTGTACAGGTTGCATCCCCAATCCGGTGGGGTCGCTCCATGGATTCAACCAGATATGGATACGCTGCTGGACTCGGGGAAAAACGCGCAGCGCAACGATGACTGCTCCGGCGAAAGCCAGAAGACCTCCCGCAACGTAATAGCCGCGTCCCGATGCAGCGTACAGCATGACGAGAAAAACACCGTATAGGAGCAATGCATTACCAAGGTCGTTCTGTAACACGACGGCTAATACCGCTATCCCCCACATTGCGACGAGCGGAATGAGATAGGGGATCGGAGGCAGCGAAAGTGGTCCGATGCGGTACGAGCTCGTCAGGAGCTCGCGGTAGTCGTCGAGATAGCTTGCCAGGAAAAACACGAGCAAGACTTTCACGATTTCTCCAGGTTGCACGGTGATCGGCCCGAGATCGAGCCAAAGACGGGCACCCGAACCAAGATCAGTTCCGAAAAACATCGTGAACAGCGTCAAGGCAGATGCCCCGAGTGCCCAGGTGTACTTGAAGCGCTTGATCCATTCGAACCGACGCACCACCAAGACCGTGACCCAGAGCACAGCGAAAGCGAGCACGAGATACGCCAGTTGCCGCTGACTCAGGGACGCCCAGACGCCGCTACCCCCGATAGTAGGACTGAGGCGCTGGCTGAGCAGCAATCCCAGGCAGGCGAGCATCGCAACGATCGGAAGCACCAGCTGATCACCACGCAGGCCGAGGATTCCGAGCCAAATGCTCGTTAAACCGAGGACAGCGATGAAGATCAGACTAGCGGTCAGATCGCTCCACGTCCACCGCGTGGTCCCGACTCGGGCGAGGTAGATCGTCAGCAGGCCCACGAGGGCAGCGGTCGCCGGTACCACGAGGAGTTGGAGCTCGAGCCAGCGGACTATCGGACCTCCTCGCTTCATCGATCAACCTGGCAGGTACTTGCCGAGAAGGAGCGAGAGCCGCTGCCGTATTTCGGGGGGAATGGCAGCGGGATCGGTCACGATCGCATGCTGGAGCGCAGTGCGACAGCCGCATCGGCCCGGCAGTTCTCGCAGGCGCTCGATCAGTGCGCTGAGGGTACGTTGCGCTGCCTGGACGTTCTGCTGCAAGCGCTCCAACACGACCGAGACGCTCACCGGTTCTTCTTCGGCATGCCACACATCGTAGTCTGTCACGAGGGCGAGCAGCCCGAAACAGAGCTCTGCCTCCCGAGCCAGCCGAACCTCCGGCATCGCCGTCATACCGATGACGTCCAGTCCCCACGAACGGTACAGGCTCGATTCTGCGCGCGTCGAAAATTGTGGACCTTCGATGCAAAGATAGGTCCCTCGGTCGTGGACACGCACGCCGGCCGCGATCGCTGCTTGGATGAGTGCCCAACGCAGTTCCGGGCAAAACGGCTCGTCAAGCGCGACATGGACAACCGGGCCCGTCTCATCGAAAAAGGAGCGAGGGCGCCGGACAGTTCGGTCGACGACTTGATCGGGTACGACGAAATCGAGTGGTGCGATCTCCTCGCGGAGACTACCGACGGCGCTTACGGAGACGACCCACTGTACTCCAAGCGACTTGAGTGCCCAGAAATTGGCCCTGGTTGGTACATTGCTCGGACTGTGCTGGTGCGCACGTCCATGTCGCGGTATGAAAGCGACGCGCATCCCGTGGAGTGTTCCCAGCGTGATGGTATCGCTCGGTCGCCCGAAGGGTGTCTCGATGACGATCTCCTCCACATCGCTGAGCTCCGGCATGCGATAGAGACCGCTTCCACCGATCACACCGAGTCCAGCGTCCATCGGTTGCCCTTCCCTCGTTCAGTCAGTCCTACGGCGCACGTTACACTTCGCTGGGAGGCCGTGCGCTCGATGCATGTGCAGGATAACATCGAGTTGCATCCGCCGACGATCGTTCGCCAGTGGGGCCCTTTCTGGTGGGCCACCCTCCGCGTTCTTTTGGTGCTCCTCGTGTTGACGTGGTGGGCGACGGTACTCGCGCGGTTGACGCGGTTGTCTCCTGACACCACCAGAACCCCTTCCGTCCTCGCGCCTGGCCTGACCTATCTCCCTGATTCGCGCGTGCAACTCGAGGGAGATTGGGTGGTGCAGCAGTTAGGCGATGGACGACTCGTTGCCACCAGGACAGCGGGGGATCGTCTGCGCTTTCGATTCGCCGGGACTGCTGCCGCTGTCGAGGTGCGTGCTGGACCGGATGCCGGAGCGATTTTCGTGTCGATCGAAAATGCTCATGCTTCGCTCCGTTCCGTCAATCGCTTCTCGCTCTTGCGATCGTCCGCTCGCCTGGAGACTGTCCCGATCGTGAACAATCTCGTGCCAGGTATCTATCGTGTCGAGGTGACAAACGAGGACGGTGGTGAACTGGCCATCCGGGCTCTCGTGATCGAAAACAGTCCAGGGGTGTGGTGGGCATGGCTGCCACCAATCGTCGTTGGTATCACGTTTCTCGTGCATCTGCTCATCACCTGGTGGCACACGCTGCTGGATGCACTCGGTTGGTTCCGTCCCCGAGCGGGGAAGAGTGAGAAGAATGCTTCCAGGTGAGGAGCGACGCCATCGGATCGATCTGTCCGATCCGGTGATACTGGTGAGTATTGCACTCGTTGTGACGGGGCTGTTGCTCTCGCAGAGTCTACCGGTTCCCGTTGCAGCTGGGCTGCTCCTGCTCTGTCAAATTCTCGCTTTTTGGCAACCCGTCGCGGTGTTCTATCTCATGCCGGTTGCACTTGCCGTCTTTCCGATTCACTTCTCGGTAGGCTCTGCTCGGTTTTCTTACCTCGAAGCCACGCTTCTCCTCGGGATCAGTGGAAGTCTTCTCCGATCGAGTCTCTCGGTGATCGGCGCGCGTGACCGAACGGCTACTCTCCGGAAATTTCTTTCATGCGTTTCCCAGGCAGACTTCGCCGGACTCGCTCTCGGGTTACTGCTGGTGGGCACGGTGTCGCTGGGAACCTTGGCCAACCCCGACCATCTGCGGGAAGCCTCGCGCGAGTGGCGCTGGACTATTCTTGAACCAGTGCTGTGGTATAGTGCCGCACTGCTCGTTTTGCGCTCGAGTCAGCATGCGCGGAGGTTGATCGCGCTCTGGGTGCTGTCGGCGGCGGGCACGGCAGTGGCGAGCGTCGTGTTGTGGTTCGCCGGAGGTGGGCTCGCTGTCGAAGGGGTACGGCGCTTGGCGGGCTTGCATCCGCACCCGAATGCAGCGGCGCTCGCCTTGGAGCGTCCCGCTGTCATCGCTCTCGTCTTGGCTGCCGCCGCGATATCACCCTGGTGGTTTTGGTCGGCAGCAACTGCACCACTTCTTGCAGCGGTAGGTCTCACGTTCTCGCGCGGTGCGCTCCTTGGACTCTGGGGCGGACTGCTGGTCGCGCTCTGGCAGCTGGGGAAGCGACGCCTGGCTTGCGCGTTCCTTCTGGCAGGATGTCTTCTCGCCTTTGTCCTGGCGTTGCTTTTTCCGGCTCGACTTCAAGCTGAGCTGTGGGCGGGAGGAGACGCGCTGCGACTCGCCATTTGGCGTAGTTCTCTGGCCATGGTCCGGGACTATCCGCTCACCGGAGTTGGACTCGATCAATACTTGTACCAATACGTGCCGCGCTATGTGGAGCCACGAGCTTGGTCCGAGCGGTTCACCAGTCACCCGCACAATCTCATCCTCGACTTTTGGCTTCGGCTGGGTATCGCTGGGCTCCTCCTTCTGGGGAGCGCGCTTTGGCTGGTCGTCCGGCGCGTCCGATCGTCCTTTCGTGATCACTGGACGGTGGCGCTGGCTGCAGGGCTTGCGGCTGGCGCGATTCACGGGAGTCTCGATCGCGGATATTTCGCGCCGGATCTCGCAGCCTCGTTCTGGCTGGTGGCTGTCATACTCGATCTGCTGCGCCTCGTTGACCGGCGCAGCAGTTGAAGACGGGAGGCCATCGTGCGCATCTTGGTGACGGGTGGGGCGGGCTTTATCGGTTCCCATCTTTGTGAGTCGCTCCTCATGGACGGTTACCAGGTCATCGCTGTCGACAATCTCCTGACAGGACGATTGGACAACATTCGCCACCTTTTGACGCACCCACAATTCCGATTCATCGAGCAGGATGTCACCCAAGGGATCGATCTCGAGGTCGATGCCATCTTTCATCTCGCCAGCCCAGCGAGCCCTGTCGGTTATCGGCAGTATCCGATCGAGACGCTGCTCGTGAACTCGGTTGGTACCTACCACCTGCTGGAACTCGCCAGGCGCGTGGGGGCGCGCTTCGTATTCGCGTCGACCTCCGAGGTCTATGGTGATCCACTCGTCCATCCACAGAGGGAGGACTATTTTGGGAATGTGAATCCGGTCGGACTGCGCAGCTGTTACGACGAGGGCAAGCGTTTTGGCGAAGCATTGACGATGGAGTTCGTGCGCTCGTTCGGCGTCGATGCTCGTATCGCGCGCATCTTCAATACCTATGGCCCTCGTATGGATCCGGCGGATGGACGAGTCGTGCCCAACTTCATCGTCCACGCCTTGACGGGCGAGGCGATCGAGATTTTTGGGGACGGGACGCAGACCCGTTCACTGTGCTACATCTCGGACATGGTGCGTGGTCTTCGGCTTCTCATGGAACGCGACGGACTAGCGGGTACGGTGATCAACCTCGGTAATCCCGACGAACGAACTATTCTGGAGCTAGCCTACCTCGTGAGAGAGTCGACCGGGAATCCTGTCCCGATCGTCTTTCGGCCAGCGCGGCCGGACGATCCAGGTCGGCGGTGCCCGGATATCAGCCGGGCGCGCAGTGTTCTTGGTTGGGAGCCTCGAGTGTCAGTGGAGGAGGGAATACGGATGACGATCGACTACTTTCAGGAGGTTCTCGCTCGAACTGCGGCTCTCGATGAATGACGTGTCGTTCTGGTTGCAGGAAAGGTTGTCCGCCGGGAGTATCGCGCTCCTCGGGAGCCTCCTGGCTCTTGTACTCGTGTTGATACCCTGGCCGGTCGGAATGGTGCTGGCCAGTGGTGTCATATTCGTCCTCGCCGTTGTGCGCTGGCCGGTTCTGCTTCCGTTGGGACTGATCCTGTCCGTTCCGTTGCAGGACGTACTTCGGTTTTCCTTCGGTGGGATAGCTATCACCGCGACGCAAGCCTTCATTCTGCTGGCTATACTGCTCGGACCGCTCATCGTGCTTCGTCGGCGAATACGGCTCTGTTACCCCGGTATCGCGGCGGCGACTACTGTACTGATTGCCATCCAAGTTTTGTCACTCGGATTCGCCCGAAATACGTTGTATGGGGTGGCAACCATCTACCGGTGGACAGCAGCGCTTCTGGTTTTTCTCCTGATCATTCATCTCGTTGAGTCACGACGGTCCGTTGTAGTCCTGAGCGTAGGGTTGGTGGTCGCTGCTTTCGGGGAAGTGGCATTCGGCACCCTGCAAAGCGCTCTCGGCCTGGCGCCACCCAGTTTCGCGATCTCCGGTGGATGGTATCGAGCGTACGGCACCTTCGGACAGCCTAACCCATTCGCGGGATATCTCGAGATGGTCGGCTTGTGGTTGGCAGCAGTCGCTTTCTGGTCAGCTCGCTCGGCACAGCGACTGTGGATACGCTACGGCCGCGTGCGGTTGGGAGGGTTCCTCTCTTCCGGATCGACACGGCGAGCGGCCATCGGTGCGACGATTCTGGCGTCAGTTTTGGTGGCTGGAGCGTTGGCGAGTCTCGGTGGTATCGTGTTGAGTTTTTCTCGCGGGGCGTGGCTGGGGACGAGTGCCGGCTTGGCGACGTTCGTGCTGCTTGCACCTCGCGGGCTCCGGCGAAGCGCACTCGTGATCGGGGCGATCGTCCTTGCCGTGTTGGCATTAGGCGGGTGGAACGAGTTGCCGGCGGCTGTCCGCGAACGAATGACACAGCTGGTGAATTATGGTCGGCCATTCGATGTCCGTGATGTCCAACTGACGGATGCGAACTGGGCTATCGTGGAAAGGATGGCGCACTGGCAGGCAGCCTGGGCGATGTTCCTCGACTCTCCCTTGACAGGTGTCGGGGCAGGGAACTTCAGTGTTCGCTTCCCGGATTATTCTCCTCACCCGGTGTTTCGGCTAGCTCGAGGTCATGCACATAACTATTATCTGCATATACTCGCTGAGTTGGGAATTCCCGGATTACTTGCTTACCTCATGATTTTCGCTCTTGCGCTCGCACTCGCCGTCCGCGTCTGGCGTACCCGACACAACGAGTTCGACCGAGCATTGGCCGGCGGAGCTTTAGCAGTCACGACGGCTATTATGGTGCATAACTTGGTCGAGAATCTTCACGAACTTCATCTCAGCATGCAGTTATTCAGCGTCTGGGCTCTCGTTTGGCGAGCGCAGGCTGGTTGGAAAACGAAGCGAGAGGCTCTATGACGTCGAGTCGGTCAGTGGCTGCCGAAGGATCGGCACCAGATCAGGTCCCGTCGGTTGCACTCGGTCGTCGCTGGGGGATGCTTGCGCGGATAGCAGGTGGCGTTGGCGTGTATGTAGTCCTCGTGGGCGTGGCGCTGTGGCGTGGGGAGTTGGATCCTGCAAGTATCGTCGGGCTCTTTAGGGGAGCAGACATAGGATATGTCGTCCTGGCGTTCGCCGCTTACTACGGCTCCTTCCCGTTCCGTGCCTGGCGCTGGAAGCTTCTCCTCGCTCGCCATACCATCCCTCCCGTCTCCACGAAGCGACTCATTCTCCCGTACCTTTACAGCTGGCTCGTCAACTGCGCTGTCCCAGCAAAGCTGGGAGAACTTTATCGCTGTTATCTCGTTCAGCGCCGCTATGCTGTTCCGTTCTCCCTAGCCTTCGGCGCCACCCTGGTCGAGCGGGCCACCGACCTCGTTTTTCTCGCTGTCCTGCTTCCCCTCGTGTCACTCCTCGTTTTCCACGGGTTGGGGCATGACGAATTCCTCGTTCTACAGGTTATTGCTGTCTTACTGACGGTGGGGTTCCTCGTTGCTCTTCTGAGCCTGCGGTGGTCGCAACGGTACAGCCATCACTTGCCGTCAATCGTCCGTCGGCCGATCGTATCGCTCGCGGCCGGTCTCGTTGTCGATCGCTCGACCGGGGGTAAAGTTTTTTTCTTCACCATTCCCCTTTGGACTTTGGAAGCAGCTCGCGTCTTCGCCGAAGCTCGTGCTCTCGGTTTGGTTGTCTCCTTACCGTTGGCACTTTTGATCGCGCTCGTTGCCGCATTGCTGACGACTGTTCCTCTCACTCCAGCTGGTATCGGTGCTGTCGAGATCGGTGTCATGGGTCTTCTGATGATCCTCGGGTTGAGCATCGAGCAAGCGGCCGCACTCGCGCTCCTCGACCGGCTCGTGGCCTATTGGAGCGTCTTTCTCGTTGCCGGCATTCCCTGGCTCGCGGAACGGCTGCGTAGTGGACGGCGACCGTGAGAGTAGCTATCGACTTCACTCCCGGATTGAACCAGCGGGCTGGTATCGGACGCTACACGCGCGAACTGGTACGCGCCTTAGCCGCGAGTGCCCAATTCGACATCGTCCTCTGGCACGGGCGTACGTCTTCCCCAGTTCCCCGCTCATCTTCTCCTCGCATCCACTATCGACAGATGCCGTTCAGCGAACGATGGCTCACACGGCTCTGGTACCGACTCAGGATCCCATTCCCGATCGACCCCCTCATCGGGCCAGTCGATGTCGTTCACGGGACCGACTTCCTCGTTCCCCCAGCACGTTGCGCACGCGTGGCGACTGTTCACGATGTCAGCTTCCTGCTCGTGCCCGAACTCGGCCACCCCCGCCTCGTTTCGTTCCTACGAGCGGTTGTCCCGCGGATGCTGCGAACGGTGGACGCACTCATCACCGTCAGCGAGTCGGTGCGACAGGATCTTCTTCGCCTTTATCGAGTTTCTCCGGATCGTGTCTACGCTATTCCGCACGGTGTTGCCTTTCCCTTCGCTCCACACCCACCACAACACGCTCGTTCAGTCATCGCTTCCCTCGGTATCCGAGAGCCCTACGTCATCGCAGTCGGTACAGTCGAACCACGGAAGGGTTACCCAGTTCTGCTCCAGGCAGTCGAGCGCGCTGCAACGAAAATTCCCGACCTTCAGTTAATCGTCGTCGGCGCGACCGGATGGCTGGCCGACCCGATCGAGCGCGCTCTCGAGGAGGCACAGCATCGTGGGCGTGTGCTTCGCCTGCGCGGCATCAGCGACCAGACTCTCGCTGCTCTCTACAGTGCTACTGCAGCGTTCGTGACGGCGTCTTTCTATGAAGGATTCAATTTCCCGCTGCTGGAGGCCCTCGCCTGCGGCGCGCCAGCGATCGCGACCGACATTCCGGTTCATCGTGAGGTCGCTGGGAATGCAGCGTTGTTCGTCCGGAGTGGCGACGTGGACGCTCTGGCCGAAGCGATCATCAGCCTCCTCACCGATACGACGCTCGCCAGACGTTTGCAGCAGGTTGCGGCACAACAAGCTTCGCGTTTTTCCTGGCACAAAAGTGCTGAGCAACATAGTGCTGTGTATCGAGCAGTAGCCAGCGAACACGCGAGCCCAAGACGATGAGTCACCGGACGAGCTGCGGGCAGGCCCCACGTTCCCGTTAGTGGGAGAATCGATCATGACCGTCCGCACATGGCAACTCGACCCACTGCTTCCACTCTGGCTTCCTCTCGCTCTTCTCGCAGTCGGTCTTCTCGGCCTTTTTGGGCTCGCCGCTTTGGGAAGCGTTGGTTTGGACCGTCTCACAGTCAATCAGGCACGTCGGATTCTCGCCAACTCAGCGACTCCCTTGGTTGCACAACTCGTCAATCGTGCTGTCGATCTCATCTTCGCCGCTATCGCCCTGCGGATTCTCGGCGTTGAGGGTAATGGCGAGTACGCGATCGCCACGGTGACCTGGCTATACCTCAAGACGATCACTGACTTCGGTTTGAGCATTCTCGTCGCCCGTGAAGTAGCGCGTGCCCCACAACGAGCAGGGCATCTAGTCGGCACAACCACCCTCTTCCGCTGGGCAGTCCTCGTTTGTCTCCTCCCGCTCCTAGGAGCACTGGTCACCACTGGGCGAGGTTGGCTCGGACTCTCGCCAGCCAGCCTCACGGCGATCGTTTTACTGGTGATCTCGATCATTCCGGCTAGTTACAGTGAGGCCATCAACTCCGTCTTCACCGGCTACGAACGTATGCACCTACCTGCTATCTTGACGATTTTTACCAATCTGGTTCGCTTCGCCATCGGGCTCGTCGCCCTCGGCTACGGTCTCGGCGTTCCCGGTATCGCTACCGCAGCAGTGATCGCCGCGACCTGCAATGCGGCTGCTTTTCATTTGGCCATGCATCGGCTAGCGATGCGCGTCGAGTGGGTCTGCTCTCTCGCCGAATGGCGCTGCTTAGCCAAAAGTGCTTGGCCACTTCTCCTCAATGGCCTACTGATCACGGTCTTCTTCCGAGTCGACACATTCGTGATTCAGGCGTTCGAGGGGACGTACGGTCTCGGCATTTACGATGCTGCCTACAAATTACCGAACCTCGTACCTCTCATACCCTCCTATTTCGTGCTCGCCGTCTTTCCCCTCCTCTCTCGCCAATCCGGCGACGACCGTCGTCGCAGCTTCGAACTCGGTGCAAAATTCCTCGTGCTGACCGGCTGGCTCATCGTCCTCGTCACGCTCATCGGAGCGCCGCTCTTCATTCGGATTCTCGGCGGGCAAGCCTTCTTACCGGAAGCCGCCGAGACGCTCCGCATCTTGATCTGGTTTACCCCTCTGCACTTCCTGAACGGTATCGCCCAGTACGCGGTGATCGCCGCCGATCGCCAACGGGCGATCGCCCCGGCCTACATCGCAGCCACGATCTTCAACCTCCTCGGAAATCTCACAGGTGTTCCCCTCTTCGGTTATCGAGCAGCAGCCGTCGTAACGGTGCTGACCGAAATCGTCCTGCTGCTCGCTTTGCGACGAGCTCTCGAGGAGAGCCTCGGCCCGATCGCTTGGAACGGCTTACTCTGGCGCCCCCTTCCGGCCGTGCTCAGCGCATCGGCAATGGTCTGGTTCGCGCTGGAGTATCTGCCAGCCGCGGTGGTCCTCGTCCTTCCGACCTACTTCGTGCTGCTGTGGATGACTGGCGCAGTGTCTATACAAGATGTCGCTCTCCTCCGGCCGTTACTTCCTCACCGGCTCGTGGACCGTTTGCGCTGTTACCGTTGAGAGCAAAACGGTTGGAGCACTTCCACGATAGCGCGCCGACCCTCTTGTCGCCAGTAGGCGATCCAGGTACCGCTTGGTTCCATCTCCCACGCATCCCTGAGTACATACCCCCGAGTTCATGCTGCACGCTTAGTGCATGATCCGGTCAGCGCTAACCAACTACTCGATTGCGTTCCTTGCCCAACTCCAAGACCCAGACGAACCCTCTGGCCGCTCGAGACGGAAAGACGCAGGGAGTGCGTCCGACGGTACCTCGACCGACCAAACTCCGTCTTTTGCGGGGCTGCCGGAGAGAACGCGTGTCACGAGCGCAGTGCGCGCACTAGGAATCACTTGTAGCTTCGTAATGAGGAGCGAGGACAAGATCGAGCTTATGCGGACCTGCTCCGTAGGGACCAGCGATTGCAATGACAACGCCGTCACCG